>Ga0268284_1000076_pt1 | contig 90383 bp, 52 predicted proteins | sample saktaG_14_FD_190137 | JGI IMG/M metagenome (GOLD analysis project Ga0268284, IMG submission 190137) | Saline water microbial communities from Sakinaw Lake, British Columbia, Canada - sak_2013_06_06_40m | ecosystem: Environmental > Aquatic > Non-marine Saline and Alkaline > Saline ...
TGGATGGAAGCCGTCCGCCGCCAGATGCAGAAATATCTCAATGGGCAAACGCGCGTGGTGTGTCTCAAGTGCAGCCTGGCCTATCACCGCAGTTTGCGCTTTGACAAGGTGGCCTATGCCGATGCCGAGCGCGCCTTCAACGAGTTCTTTGCCGACTGCAATCTGCCGGACTGGCGCCCGCCGCGCAAAGCCGCCCAAGCACTCTGTGATTGGATGATGCACTTCACCTGCCGCGTCGCGGATGACCACAACTTGGTGTACCAGATTCACACCGGCTTGCAGGAAGGCAATGGCAATGTGATTTACGATTCGAATCCGACCTTGCTGACCAATTTGTTTTTGGAATATCGCAATGCGCGCTTCGACCTGTTCCACATGGGCTATCCCTATGTGATGGAAGTCGGCAATCTGGCCAAGAATTTCCGCAACGTGTTCATCGACATGTGCTGGGGCCATATTGTCAGTCCGGAGGCGGCGCGGCGCGCATTGGTCGAGTGGCTCGATGCCGTGCCGGCCAACAAGATCAGCGCGTTCGGCGGCGATTACTGCTTTGTCGACGGCATCTACGGGCATCAATTGCTGGCGCGCCAAAATGTGGCGGCGGCCCTGGCGCAGAAAGTGACCGACGGGTCACTCTCGCACGCCCGGGCCGAGGAAATCGCCACCTGGGTGTTCGTCGACAATCCCAAACAATTGTTTGGATTGGGCCGCTTCCTGGATGCTGCGCCGGCTTCACCCGCACCACGCTAGTCCCGATGTACAGATTCTGCATCCTGCTGCTGATCACGTTCAGCGCCCATACTGCCATGCCGGTGAGCGCAGTGCAGAAGCAATTAAACACAACCAGCACAACTATGAACCAGCCAATTGTCATTTCGATCTATCAAGGCGTGTGCCAGGAAGGTGAGTTCAGCACGAATCTAGCGACGGTGCGCGCCGTGGTGCGCGCGGCGCAGACGCGCGGCAGCCATTTCGTGGCCTTCCCCGAGACGTTCCTGTCGGGCTACGAGAACGCCGCCGCGGTAAAACAAGGCGCGCGCCCGCTCGACGACCCGGAGCTGCAGACCTTCATCGCCGAGTCGGCCGCGCATGACATGGTCGTGCTGGTCGGCTTGGCGCGCGTGGCCGGCACGCAATTGTTCAACTCGGTGCTGGTCATGCAGCACGGCGCGCTGCTGGGCATCTATGACAAGATCATGCTGACGCCCGGCGACCGCGACGGACTGGGCTTTGCGCCCGGCACAGCCATACCGGTCTGGGCGGCGCACGGCATCCGCTTCGCCGTGAACATCTGCGCCGACACGTCCTATCCGTTCCCCGCCTTGGCGGCCAAGTTGCAGGGCGCGCAACTTTTGTTCACGCCACACAACAACGAGATCGTCGACTTCGCCGCCGATGACCATCGCCGCTGGGTGCGCAACTGCCACATCGGCCTGGCGTGCCAATTGCAACTGGCGGTGGCGCGCGCAAATAATGTCAAATCCGACCGGCCCGGCCAGATTGGCTACGGCGACAGTTTCATTCTCAACCCGCAAGGCACGCCGCTGGCCGAGGCCAAGCTGTTCAAGACGGAGTTGCTCACCGCCACGCTGACGCCAGAGCTGTTTGCCGCGCCCTGTGTGTGGGGCAATATCGACGAGACGCCCGCCTGGCTGCGCACGCAGGTGGCCCGGCAGTTGACCGAGTTCCGCAGGCCAACCGACGAAGCCGCGTTGCGCTATTGGCTCGAGAACATGGCGGTCTATCACCGCTTCACGCCCGACGAACTCAGCGCGGCCACCGGGCTGGCGCCGGATGAGGCGGCCGCCGCGCTGCGCCAATTCGGGCTGGCCGGCAAGGCGCCTGCGCCGCGCCCGGCCGGCGCGCCCCTGCGCGTCCTGCCCTATCCCGGCGGGCGTCATCCGCGCGCCGGCTTCTTCGAGGGCGCCGTCATGCCGCAGCGCGAAACAAAGATCAGTGTCTTTACGCCCTGGGACGATGCCAGCTATGTGGTCGTCGATGTGCCCGAGGCGATCTTCTCAAACTTGGAACTGCTCTATCTTGCACATGAAGACGTGCACGTCCAGTCCATCTGGGCCGCGCAAGGCATCCCGCTGCCGCGCCTCGAGTGGCAACGCAACGCGGATGGCACCCTCACCAGCGCGCGCACGCTGCCGAATGGCGTCGCGTTTGGCGCGCGCATCACGCCGGGGACAAATGAGGTGCGCATGGAACTCTGGCTGCGCAACGGCACGGCCGCAACGCTGACCGGCCTGCGCGCGCAGAACTGCGTCATGCTGGCGCGCGCGGCCGGCTTCGACCGGCAGACCAACAGCAACAAACTGGTGCGGCCGCCGGTGGTGGCGGCGCAGTCCGCCGATGGCACGCACTGGATCATCACCGCGTGGCAGCACTGCCAGCGCTGCTGGTGCAATCCGCCCTTGCCCTGCATGCATTCCGACCCGCAAATCCCCGATTGCCAGCCGGGCGCAACCGTGCGCGTGCACGGCGTGCTGGCGTTTGTCGAGGGCAAGGACGCCAGCGCCGAGATGCAACGGCTGCGCACGTTGGTGGCAGAATGACGCGGCAATGTGTGACCGCAACGCTGCTGGCCATGACTCTGGCCATGCCGCCCGAGGCCAGTGCTGTTGGCGCCGCGCCGGCGCCGTCTGTGCGGGCACACGCAACCAATGGCAGCGTGCGCATCGCCTTGCTGCAGATGGTCGCGCAGGGCACGAATCAAGCGGCCAATGGCGTGACGGCCGCGGCATTCTGCCGCCGCGCCGCCGCGGCGGGCGCCGATCTCGCGGTCATGCCCGAAATGTGGAACATCGGCTATGCCGGCTTCTTCACGCAAGATCACAATGTGAAAACACAGTGGCAGGCACAGGCCGTTGCGCGTGACAGCGCCTTTGTCAATCGTTTTCGCAGCTTGGCGCGCGAACTGGACATGGCGATCGCCGTGACCTACTTGGAGCAATGGCCGGGCGCGCCCCGCAACGCCGTCACCCTGATAGACCGGCATGGCACCGATGTGTTCACCTATGCCAAGATGCACACCTGCGATTTTGCCGCTTTCGAGGCCGCCACCACGCCGGGCGAGGATGTGTACACCGCGCCGCTGGACACGCGCGCGGGGCCGGTCCAGGTTGGCGCCATGATCTGCTTCGACCGCGAGTTTCCCGAGACCGCGCGCCTGCTCATGCTCAAGGAAGCGGAACTGGTCATCGTGCCAAACGCGTGCCTGTTGGATGATATTCGGCTGGCGCAATTTCAAACGCGCGCGGTCGAGAATGCAATGGTGATGGCGATGGCCAACTATCCCGCGCCGATGTGCGGCGGGCGTTCCGTGGCGTACATGGTGGACGGCACGCAACTGGCGTGCGCCGGCGCCGCCGAGGACATCCTCTTTGTGGATGTGCCGCTGGCGCACATCCGCAACTTCCGCAAGAATGGCCTGTGGGGCAACGCGTTCCGCCGGCCCCACCGCTATCGCGCATTAGCCACGCCCCATGTGATTGACGTCTTTGTGCGCACCAATGCCTTCGGCGAACCGTTCCGCGCCGCTGAACGATAAACACTTCACCGCCACGCAAGCAGGAACCATGACACCCCGCGAACGCATTCTCAACACGCTCAACCGCACACCCGTTGACCGGCCGCCGGTTGATATCTGGTACGTCGGCGAAGTGCTGCAGGCGTTGTATCAGCACACCAACACGGATAACGAACAGGCGCTCTGGCGCGCGCTGGGCCTCGACAAATGGGCATGGGTGAATCCGACGTACACCGGCCCGTTGGTGCCGAAAGCGCCCGAGGCGACTTGGGTCAATCATTGGGGCCAGCAATTCAAGACGATTCAATCTGGCCCGGCGGCGTATCTGGAGCAGCTTGCGCCGCCGCTGGCCGGCTATACGCGCGAGACCTTGGCCGACTACCCGTATTGGCCGGATCCCGCCACGTTCGACTATGCGGCCATGGGTGCGCAGACGAAGCAGCTGGCACAGGAATTCGCCACGCTTGGCCCGTGGATTTCCTTGTTCGAAATCTATTGCGGTCTGCGCGGCCTCGAACAGGCCATGATGGACTTGGTGCTCGAACCGGAGTTTGTCACCGCCGCACTCGACCGCATCGATGCTATCCAGACCGCCATGCTCGAAAACATCTTCGCGCACACCGGCGACGCGCTCGACGCCGTCTTCATCAGCGACGACATGGGCAGCCAACAAGGTTTGTTGATTTCACCCGCGACCTGGGAAGAATTCTTTCAGCCGCGCTTCAAACGCTGGTGTGACCTGACCCACGCCCATGGCGCCAAGGTCTTTCACCACACTGACGGCGCAGTCCGCCCGTTGATTCCGCGCTACATCGAGCTCGGCGTGGATGTGCTCAACCCCATCCAGCACATTTGCCCGGGCATGGACATGGCCGCGCTGAAACGTGACTTTGGCGCCAAGCTCATTTTCCACGGCGGCGTAGACACGCAGGATGTCCTGCCGTTCCGCGACCCGGCCGCCGTCTGCGCCGAAACGCGCGCCTGCCTCGAAGCCCTCGGCCCCGGCTTCATCTGCTGCTCCTGCCATAATATTCAAGCCGGCACCCCGGTCGACAATATTCTGGCGATGATCGATACCGTGCACAAGTTCTGACAAAAACGAATGCGGCATTCGTTTTATAATAAGAAGCAGTCATTGTAAATGAAGAAACTGATTGTCGCCCTTGGGCTCCTGATCGCAAGCACTGCCTGCGGGCACGGCGCGCCACCGCGCGCGGCGCAGACCTGGGATTTCTCGGCCCCGGGCCAGATGCCGGCCGCGGCCTTTGGCTGTACCCTGACCACCCTGGCCGGGGTGTTGCACGGGATCATTCCGGCCACACCGCCGGCGGTCTACTTCATCATGGCAACCCAGCCGCTGCGCGGCCCGGCGCGCCTGGTCATGCACGTGCGCACCTGCTCGAATGTGTATGGGCGCGGTGAACTGTACTGGAGCACGCGGGAACGCCCGCGCCTGGGCCTGGAGCACTTCATCCGCTTCCCGTTGCGCCACGACGGCACGTGGCAGGAAATCACGGTGAACATTCCCGAGCGCGAAACCTTGCAGCAGGTGCGGATCTGCCCGGGCTGGACTCAGGGCACGTTCGACGTGGCGTGGCTGCGCCTCGAGCCGGCAACGTATCCCGCGGCGGTGGTGGCGGGGGCACGCCGGCTGCCGGCCTCGCTGGTGCTGGAGGATGCGCAGTTGCGCGTCGAGCTGCAGGCGCGGCGGCATCGCTACCTGGTGCTGGATCGGCGGACCGGGCGCACCTGGAGCGCCGACGGCGCGGCGGGCAAGGCAAAGCTGTACGGCGCGCGCCAGATCAGCGCGCGGATACTGGAACTTGATTTGTATGATTTCGTCGCCGACACAACCGGCATATGCCGCGTGACCTTGGCGGCCGATGCGGCGCTGGCATTTGACCTTGCGTGTGCCGATCCGACGGCCTCGCTATATGCGCTCAACAATTATCCGCCGGCCTTCACGGCTGCGCTGCAGCAGGGCAAATTGCTCTTCTGCGACCGGTCGTCCGGCACCTACATTGACCAGACGGACACCACCTACGGCGGGCAGGCACTCCGCATCTGGGGCAACACGCAGACGGCCAACATGCCTTGGGTGGGCGTGATAGACGAGGCCCGCGGCGATGGTGTGATCACGCTGGTGGACACGCCCACGGACGCGCTGATGCATCTGCTGCCGGATGCCGCGGGGCGGCACTGGCCGCAGATTCATTGGGAAGAGGCACGGCTGTGCTTTGGGTATGCGCGCCGGCTGCGGCTGCTGTTCACCGCGGCGGGCGGGTATGTGGGCATGGCGGCGCGCTATCGCACGGAAGCGGCGGCGGCGGGACGCGTGGTGCCGCTGGCGGAGAAGGCGCGCAAGAAGCCGGCGGTGCGCCTGTTGCCAGGCGCGGTGATTGTCTGGGGCGCCAGTGACGCACTGCAATTCGTGCGCGAGGCGCGGACGGAAGGCATGCTGCGCGCCGCCATCTGCAATGCGCACCACGGCTTGCGCACGCCGGCGTCGCTGCAGGCGGTGCGCGCACTGGGCTATCTGACGCTCGAGTATGAGAACGTGCAGGATGTCGCGCAAGGCGCCACTGCGGGCAAAAACACGGACGGCATTGCGGAAGTGGGCGTGCGCTCATTGCCGGGATTGCCGGTCATGACGGGCTGGCCGGATCCGCTCCTGCCGCGCTATGTGCGCGCATCCTCCTTTGGCCTGCGCGCGATAACCAATTACCTGCCCGAACGCCTGCAGACCTACGGGTTCAATGGCTTGTTCCTGGATGTCTCAATGGCGGACAACCTCAGGGAACACTATGGCCAGCGGCCGTACGACAGCCGCGCGGATCTGGCCTATCGCCGCGAAATCTATGAGTATTTCAACCGATTGGGCTTGGTGGTGGGCACGGAGCACGGCAACGACTGGGGTTGCGATTTGGTGGACTGGACGGAAGGGGCGTTGGGCGGGCCGTTTCACTGGCTGCATGACGTCGCCGACGGCTGGTCGTCGCCGCAAATCCGGCGCGCAGCCACACGCGCGGACTACACGCCCCAATGGCTGCGCTACGGCAATGCCTACGACACGAAAATCCCGCTGTGGCAGTTGGTGTATCACGACTGCGTGGTGTCAACCTGGTACTGGTCCGACACGCCGGGCATGCATTACCGGGCGGCGCCGGAAATCAGCGAGCGCAAAGACCTGTTTGCGATTTTGTATGCCGGCGTCCCGCTGCTGTGGCGGGATAATCGCGATTATGACTGGAACGTGCATCGCGAGCGCTGGATGCGCTCCTATCACGAGGCGTGCCCGCTGGCCGCCCACCTGGCGTTCAGCTGCATGACCAAGCATGAGTTTGTCACGCGCGACCGCGCGCTGCAGCGCACGCGGTTCGACAACGGCACCGAGATCGTCGTCAATTTCGGTGAAGCGCCACAGGCGTGGCACACATCCGCCACCGCCACGGTAACGTTGGCGCCGCGCGGCTATCTGGCACGCGGGCCGGGCATCTGGCAGTCGCGTTTGCGGGAAGGCGGCGCCGAGGTTGCGCGGGCCGAATTTGACGGCTATAGGCGCTATGAAACGGCGGCGCCGCGCGCGTTTGCGCCCGGCGGCGTGCGCGGGCGGTTGATCGCCTTTCGGGTCACGCCAGATCGCTGGCAAGTGGCGCTGGGAACGGACAGCGTGTGCCGCCTCAACGTGGCCGCGCTGACGGGCTGGGCGCAGGACGATGCCGTCACCGTGGCCGCGCTTGATGCACTGGGTGAAGCGCGCCGCGTCAGCGCCACCGGCCCTGCCGCTACGCCGCTGCAGTTGGATGCCCGGCGCGACGGGCGGTTTCACGCGCTGGTGCGCGGCGTGCCGGCGCCCCAGGTTGTCCTGTATCCGGCCGGCGGGCGCGTGGTGGAAGGCACGCCCGTGTTGGCCAGTTGCGCGGTGTCGGGCAGCGTGCTGCGCTACACGCTGGATGGGACGGCGCCGGGCGCGAACGCGCCTGCCGTCGTGGATGGCGCGCTATCGCTTACCACGGCCACGACGGTGACCGTGGCGGCATTCCTCGGCGACCGCGCGCTGGCGCCGGCGCAGATGGCACGCTATGTTCCATATCGGCTGTTGCTGGCGACGGGCCTGCTGCGCGGGCGCGCACCAGCCCGGGCTGTGCGCCTGGATGTGACTGGCCTTGCGGCGTTGCGCATCGTGGTTGGCCAGGGCGGCGACCACCCCTTCAATGATTGGGCCACCTTGGGCGAGCCGACCGTGCGCCTGGCTGACGGGCGCGCGGTGCCGCTGACCGCCTGCGCGCGCCTGCGGGCGTGGCAGCCCGACCACCGTTGGGCGTTTGACCTGCAGCCCGAGCTCGGGAGCAAGCCGGCCATTGCGGGGCGCACCTTCAGTACCGGGCTCGTGCTGCAAGCCGAGGCGGATTTTATATTTGTGCTGCCGGCCGGCGCGGCCTGGTTCGAAACGTGGGTGGGGGTCGACGACGGCGCCATCCAGGCACCACAGACGCCGGCCGACTTGCTGGGCACGCTGACCGTTACCTTCGAGGGCACGCGCGGCCTACCGGATGCCCGCGAGGATTTCCTACGCTACGGCCTGGCGCCGTGAAGGAGATTGAGGGAATGAAAATATCGAATATCAAACAAGGAAGGTCGAATAATAAAGTTCAGCGTAGATATTTCACACTTGGATATTGAGTGTTCGATAATGGATATTCAGCAGGGTTCCGGTCTTTACTTTGTACTTCTTCAATCGTTGATCGTCAATCTTCAATCGCACTTATTGACGAGTGATGATTAAGGATTGTAGAAGCATGAAGTGCGGCATCAGGGTTCAGGGTTCATAGCTGCGGATGCTGCGGCGGATGCTGCGGCGGGCGCTGCCCCAGCCTTCCATTCATCCATCTTTCCATCCTTCCAGTTCCGGCAGCATCACTCATCATTCGCTTGCCGCACCGTGCCGTCGTCACGGGCATCTTCCTTGATGGCCGCCAGCCGGCGCAGCAGCGCGCCCATGTCCTTGAAGCCGCACCACAGGAACCAGAACAGTGTCACGGTGCCGATCACAATGCCCTGCGCGGTCGCAAACGCCCACCACCACGACCAACTGTCGTCGGTGGTCTTGATCAGCAAGCCGAGCAGCGTGCCCACCACAAAGGTGCCGAAACCATACATTGAAATCAAGAAGACCGACCACGCCACGAGCCGGTCGCCGCGCGTGTATTCCTCATCAATACCGAGCAGTTTTTTGAACCACGATTGCCGCGCTGTGCTGACGACCGCATGCTCGCCGGCGATGGCGTACGCGCCGCGATTAAGGATGCGATCCATCGAGAAATCCGGGTGCGGGCGCGTCAGCAGACTGGTGATGATGTACGCCGTGGCCGCCGCCACGCACGCAAAGAAAAAGAGCTGCATGCCGTTCAGCCAAAACTCCGCCGGCAGGCGCTGGATCCACGCCACGGCCGGATAGTGGCGCTGCAACACGGGCACCAGCCACGGCCAGAGCAGATTGTTGTTGAGCGTGCCCAACGTGCCCAGGATGGAGCCGATGATCATCCCGGCCCACGCGCCGGCCGTGGTGCCGCGCTTCCAGTAAAACCCGCCGATGATGGCCGCGCCCGCGCCGCCGGTGTAGATTGCGCCGGTAATGGCCCAATACATGAAAATATACTCACGCAACTTGAAGAGCATGCCGAACACCCAGGCAAACAGCGCCACACTCACAATCGACCAGCGCAACACGCGCATGTGGTGCTGCGGCGTGAACGGCGTGCGGCGAAACGGCATGATCACATCCTGAATGAAGATGCTGCCCCACGAATGCAGATAGGTGTCATCGGTGGAAATGGCGCAGGCCACCATGGCGGCGACAAAGAGGCCCAGCAGGCCGGTCGGGATGATTTGCTTGAGGGCCAGTGGGACGAGGACTTGCTTCTGGACGGTGCTGTCACCGATGGCAGCAAGCGCGGCGTTGGTGGCGGCGGCCGCCGGCGCGCAGTGCGCCGAATGCATCAGCACAAACGCGCAAATCGGCAGCAAGCCGATGACCGACCAGGTCACGCCCGAGCGCCAGACCGCCAGCACCCGCGCCATCTTCGCATCGTGCGGCGTGCGGGCCGAGCAATTGTAGGCCTGGTTGCCTTGCCAGGCCATGTAGGTGTAGACCACGTTGAACGCGCCGATGGCGAAAAACCAAATGCTAAAATCGCCCATGTTGCGCTGGTCAAACGGATTTAACATGGACGCACCTTTGGGCGCGTGCTGCTTCAGGGTCGCGACAATATCGCTCCAGCCGAAGTACAAGAAGAGCATGGCCAGCACGGCCAGAAACACGACATTGACGAATTGCGCCTGCAGAAAATCGGTGATCATCACGACCACCTGGCCGCCCAGCAGCGTGGCCACCAGCGCCGTGCCGAGCAGCACCGCCATCACCGCGCCCAGCGTCAGATCGAGCTGCAGCGGGCCGAGCGACACCAGATATACCGGCAGATTGCAGAAATAAATGATAAACCGCGCCGTGACGGCCGGAAAGACGCCATAGTTCAGCACGCCGGCTACCCACGCTAGGATGCCGGCAAAGACGCGGAAGCGCTTGCTGTAGCGCATTTCGAAAAACTGGCCCATGGTCATTGCGCGCGTCTCGCGAAAACGATAGATGATGAAGCCTGTCAGCGTGACCACCATCCCGACCGGCCCCAGCATCGCGCCCCACCAGCCGCCGCCAAAACCGGTGTGATACTGTTGCTGGAACACGCCGATAATGCCAATTGCGCTCAAGCCGGCCATGCCGTCGGCCAGCGTCAGCAAGTAGCGCCCGGCACAGCGATCGGCCGCCAGAAACCCGCTCACGCCTTTGACATAGCGCCGCAGGCGCACGGCTACCAGCAGCACGGCGATGATAGTGCCGGCGACAATGCACCAATCAAGAAACGGCATGGTGGGCCTCCCGGACGGAACACTCGTTATGGCACAAAACTACAAACATGGTACAGAGTATAGCAAAGCCGCACCGCGCCGTCAAAGGCGTGCAAGGGCTGATGCTGGATGCGGGAAGATTGGAAGATTGGAAGGTTGGATGATCGGATGATTGGATGATTGGGCCTGAGTTCTGGCAGCAAGCGCGGGAGCGGCTTCCGTGCCGCAGCCGCTGATGCTGGACTTGGGCCAGCTAAGGACCTGCCAGTCCCGCCAGCGGCGGCGATCCCGCCAGCGGCGTGGATGGCCACGTCGCCTGCTTGGAGCGCGGATCGGCGTGGATGCTGGCTCTGCCCCAGCTGTTCTGCCTCTGCCACCGAAAACTGAAAACCGAAAACTGAAAACTTCTGCCCGCTGACTTGGTTAGCTAAGGCAACTGCCAGTCCCGCCAGCGGCAGCGATCCCGCCAGCGGCGTGGATACGCCACGCGCTCCGCGCGGGGCATGCCGCCGCTGCCGCTGCCCCCATCCAATCATCCAACCATCCAATTCCCGCAAAGATAGTATCCGCAGATGACGCCGATGCCGCGGATTGCCCAACGAACCCAAGCCTGCGCGCGCTGAAAATGCCCCGCCATAAATTTGTTTGCTCCAAATAAATTTACTACCACAATCGACATTATTTGTCGTTTGACCATTTGCATCCACTGCCTTGATGTATCGTGGTTCGAGCAAGAGTCGGCAGTTTCCGGTTTGCTGTTGCAAAGACTGACGCACCGGTGCGCTGACTACCGACGCACTCGGTACTGTTGTCTTATTATGCCATGTTCTGCTACACTAGCCCCCACTGCCATAACCGACAAGGAGTTTTTTATGACGAGTGGCGGCAAAGGTGATGATGCGGCGGCACGTGCGCCGGTGCCGGCGACAATACGTGTCTGCCCACGCCAACAGTGCGGTGAGATGTCCCCGTGGCTTTATGGTCATTTTCTCGAACATATTCTCAGTTCGGTGGACGGCGGGCTGCATGCCGAACTGCTGACGGAACGGCGCTTTGCGCTCGAACCGATGCCCGCCGACGATGTGCTGCGCACGCTGCCGGCGGCACGCGGGTTGGAAATCGAAACGGGCGACTGGCGCACCGCGGATGGCTGCGTGACACAGATAGCGCGCGCGGTGCATGCACTGGCATGGTTCACCACAGCGCCCGCCGCCGGCCATTTCACGGTGCGCGCGCGGATGCTGAGCGTCCACGGGCAGCATGGCGGCGGGATTGTGCTCGCAAGCGCGACCGGCGCGCGGGTGCGCTGTGCCTTGCATAATTTCTTCACAACGCCGCGCGTGCTGCTGCGCGAGCCGGGGCCTGCTGCACAAGAGCGCGTGTTGTCCGAAGAAACTAACATGGTGACGCCGGGGCATGATTTGGATCAGATGCTGGTGGTTGGCCGCTGGGTTGACACGCACCTCGAGCTAGGCAACGGGCGCCTGCGCTGGACGATCAATGGCACGCTGCGCCATGATGTGGCGCTGCCGGCATTGACGTTCACGCGGATCGGTCTGGAAAGCGCACACACGCAGGTGGCGTTTGCCGATGTGGATGTGCGCGACGCCTCGGGGCATGTGGTGGCCGCATTACCGGCAGATTCCACACCGAGTGCCGTGGCGCGCATCCCGGCGTTTGGTTGGGACGCACTCGAAGGCGTGAGCGCGGCAACCTGCCGCTTTGCCCGGCAACGCACCGCGCCCACGCCTGCCCAGACGAATCTGCACGCCGCAGTGTTTGCCGCGGCGCCCGCGCCGGCGGGCATCTGCCAAGGCCCGCTGGCGGTGCAACAAGGCCGCGCCTTGTGCGGCAGCGTGCATCTCCGCGCCGAGACGCCGGGGCCTACGATTGAAGCCGGCCTGCGTGCGCGCACTTCCCATGCGACGCTCGCCGCGGTCATGATCGCTGGCATTGACGCCACCTGGCGCAGCCACGAATTTGAATTGACGCCGCGCGCGGATTGTGCTGATGCAGAATTTTATGTGCGCTTTGCCGCGCCGGGCGTGTACGATCTTGCCTCCGTTTCGCTAGTGCCAACTGACGCGGGCACGCCGGCGCTGCGCCGCGATTTGCTTGAAGCCGTTCGTGCGTTGCATCCGACCATCATTCGCTGGCCGGGCGGCTGCTTTTGCTGGGTGTATGACTGGAAGCACGCCATCGGCCCGCGCGCCCAACGCCAGCCCGCGCCCGTGTTTGATTGGACCGGCGACGGTGGCACCGACAGCAATGATTTCGGCACGGATGAATTCATCGCGTTCTGCCGCGCGGTCGGCGCAGAGCCGCTGCTGGTCATCAACATGAATCTCGGCGTGCAACATGCGCTGGATTGGCTCGAATACTGCAACGGCACGGCCACCACACCGTGGGGCGCGTTGCGCGCGGCCAATGGGCATCCTGCGCCGTATCAAATTCGCTGCTGGGCCATTGACAACGAGCGCTGGGGCTATGGCGCAGCGCGCTATGCGCAGTTGGCGGCGGAATTTGTCGCGGCAATTCGGGCGCGGCAGCCCGACGCGCTCATCTGGCTGGTCGGCTCGAGTCTGGAACCGAATCACGCCTTTGGAACCGCCATAGAAAATTGTTTTGGTGTGGATGTCGTGCGGCGCACACCGGATCAGGCTGATTTCGTAAGTCTGCACGGCTACTGGGGACGTTGTGCCTGGGAGCGCCTGGCTGTGGCCAATGTGCGGATCGAAGCATACCTTCAAAAAGAAATCGCCGCCTATCGTGCCGCCGGCAGTGCGCGCGAGATGATCGCCCTGGATGAATGGAATCCGGGCACGACCGATTATCAGTCGGGCATCGCGGCCGCGCTGCTGCTCAACACGCTGGAACGCCAGTGCAACGCGGTCGGCATGGCGTCACCGGCATTGTGGCTGCGGCATGTCAAGCATGGCGATGCATGGGATAATGCGCTGATCAATTTCGATCATTGCGGCTGGTACCCATCGGTGACGTATCTGGTGAATCGGCTGTGGTCGGAGAACCGCTGCCCGCTGCTGGTGCAGGCGGAGACGACGGCACCCATGCTCATGCTTGATGGCGTGGAAGTGCCAGTGCTGGATGCCGTCGCGACGGCAGATCCCGCCGACGGGCGCGTGGTGGTCAAGGCGGTGAATCGCGATGCCACACAGGCCTTGGCGCTGACTGTTGACGTGGGCAGTACCGTTTACGACGGGCACGCCATTGTCACCGTGCTGGCCCATGACCAGTTGGACGATCGAAACACGCTTGCGCAGCCGGACAAGATCCGGCCGCAAACAAGGCAGGTGGCGGTGGTCGCCGGGCAGGTGGCGGTCACGCTGCCGCCCGTCTCGGCGGCGCTGATCGCCTTGCGCGCGGCGCGCCGGCCAGTCACGCCGTTGACGTAATGGGAGCGACCTCCATACCCCGATCTGTCTGCATGAGTGTGGGAGGGGCTTCCATGCCCCGATGCAGCAGAATCGCCGCACGGAGGCGGCTCCCACATTCTTTGCATGCCGCGACCCCCACGACCGCTGCAAAAATGATGAGTGATGAATGATGAGTGATGAATGCAGAACAAGACTCATAGTAAGTGTTACATGCTGCGTGCTGGACACTCATCATTCATTTTTTTCGTCCACCGAGGCAAGCGTTGGGGCGCAGCAACAAGGACCAATCGCCGGATCTGGGAACGATGAACAATGACCGATGAACGATGAACTAACCAAAAACTGAAAACCGAAAACTGAAAACTAAAACTGAAAACATGCCTTCGTGGCCATCACCCGCGGCGATAGCCGGACTGCGCCTGAAGCACCTCCACGAACGCGAGCATGTTCTCCAGCGGCACGTCACCCTCGACCGAGTGACTGGGCGAGAAAATGTAGCCGCCATTTGCGCCGGCGTCGAGCAACCGGCGCGTGTCGCGCTGCACATCCGCCACGGTGCCATACGGCAGGGTGCGCTGCGTCGAGAGCCCGCCGTGAAACGCGAGTTTGCCGCGATACGCCGGCAGCAGCGCGAACACGTCCATCACTTCCGGCTGAAACGGATTGAACATGGTCACGCCGATCTCGACCAAATCATCGAACAGTTCATCCACATCGCCGCACGAATGGATCGAAACGATTTTGTCGGCGGCGCGCACGGCGGCATACATGCGCGCCAGTTCGGGCTTGATGAACTCGCGCCAGCGCGCGGCGCCCATGAGCAGGCCGCGCTGCTGGCCCCAGTCATCACCGAAGTAGACGCAGTCGATGTCGTGGCGCAACGCCGCGCGCACTTGCGCAATGTTGTAGTCGGCGATCGTGCGCAGCAGGGCATGCACGAACTCGGGAGCTTCAATCATGTCGACCAGCAGATTCTCCATGCCGCGCAAGGTCCATGCGCGCTCGAAGAGCGAGAAGCCGAGGCAGAAGCGGCGCAAGCGGTCGCCATAGCGTGCGAGCATTTCGGGCATGTCGGCAAAGAAGCGCGGATCAAGCGGATCCGGGCAATGGAATCCGGATAGCGTCGGCTCGGGCAGGACGCAGCCTTTCGTCACGCCGATGTCTTTGTCAACGCTGCGATCCCAGACGACGCCGAACACGTCGCGCACGCAATCGTCACCAATGTCCTCGAAAAAGCCAATCGGACTGCCCAGATCAACAAAATGATTATCGAGCGCCATTTCGAGATCAACGCCCGCGCCATAGTACGCTTGCAGTCGCGCGGCGGCCTCGGCCGTAAAAGACAAGGACCACGGCACATACGGCGGGCGCTGAAACGCAAGTGCCTGCTGGACGATGGCGCGTTTGGTCATTTGGTCACGTATGATTTATCATTGGTCATTGGTCATATTTCATTTGTCATTTGCAGCATTGATAATTGACCGATGACCATTGATACTTGACAAATAGGCAGCATTGGTCAATTCATTGCGTCTGTTCGCGCAAGGCGGGCAGTGGCTGGCGCACCTGCGCTTTGAGCGTGGCATAACACGCGCGGACCACCGCTTGGTTGGCGTGCGCCAGGTTGCGCGCCTCGGCCGGGTCGGCGCGCAAGTCATACAGTTCGGCGTTGCCGGCCGCCGTCAGCACGAATTTCCATTGGTTGGTCAGCATGGCCGCCACCGTGTCAGCCGGATTCAGCCCCGGCGGCGCATACCACAGCAGCGGCACCGTGCGCGTGAGCTTTCCCGTCCCGCGCAAGAGCGGTGCGAGGCTGACGCCGTCGCCACCCGCGGCCGTCGCCGCTGGCGCGGTAAGGTCGCCGGCCAAGTCGCGGAATGTGGCGCTCAGATCAACGAAACCGCATGGCACATTCACCGTGCTGCCCCGTGGCACATGCCCTGTCCAGCGCGCAATGCCGGGCACTCGCAGGCCACCTTCATAAAGACTGCTTTTTTGGCCGCGCAACGCGCCCGCGCTGGCAAAGAAGTCCGCGCGATGGCCATCCGCCTGATGCGGCCCGTTGTCGCTGGTGAAGAACACCAACGTATTGCTGGCCAGTGCTGGATTTGCATCGACGGCGTCGAGGATGCGGCCCACATCGGTGTCCAGGCGCGTGACCATGGCGGCAAATGTTTTTTCCTGTGCGGGCCACGACTCGGCTGCGTATGGATTGGGCCCGGGTGGCGGCACCAATTGGCGATGCGGCAAGAGATATGCGACGACCATGCACAGTGGCGTGCGCCCGTCAGCACCCCGAATGGTTGCAAGCACGCGGCTGGTGAAGAGGTCTTGCGCATAGACGGTGCGCGCGGCCTGCGGGCGCCCGACGTTCTGCGGAATGTTCGAGACGGCCTCGCCGTCCCACACAAATTCCGGAAAATGTTGATGGGCATATTGCTGGTCAATCACTGCCAGCGAGGTGGCAAAGCCTTTGCGCGTGGGCAGGGCGTGCGCCGTCGCGGGCAGGATTGTGTCGCCGCCGCCGTGTGCGAGCCCTGCGTTCGTGACGGTGCTGCCAAAGTCCGTGCTTGGCGTGACACCGCCGAGACCCCACTTGCCGACGAACGCCGTCTGGTAGCTTTGGCGTGCGAGCGCTTCGGCAAAGGTGTGCTCGTTGGATGCGAGCGGGAGATTTGGCGAGTCGTTACGATCCACGGTGCCGTGGCCGGTATGCAGCCCGGTCAGGAGCACGGCGCGGGACGGCGCGCAGACCGGGGCGCCGGCGTAGAAATGCGTGAAGCGCATGCCTTGCGCCGCCATGCGACCGAGGCGCGGCGTGCGGATGCGGCGCTGGCCGTAACAGCCGAGATCGCCATAGCCAAGGTCGTCGGCGACAATTAAAATGATGCTCGGCTTGCTGCGTTTGGCATCGAGTGCCGACGCGGGCGGCGGCGGCGCCAGTGCAAACGACACCATGGGCCGCAAGAGCAACGCCGCCAGCACGGCGCGCAACACACGGCGGGGCATGACTGAGCAGATCAGTGCGCACACGCGGTGAGCGATCATTCGTAGTTCCATTTGGTCATCCACGGGTCGTTGGTTTGCTTCATGAAGGCGCGCAACTTGTGTTGCATGCGCTTGAAATCCGCTTGGTAGTGCGGGTCGGCGGCGAGATTGCGCACTTCATCCGGGTCAGTTTCAAGATCGTACAATTCCCACGCCGGCCGCTGCAGATACGCCGCCACCGTGCGCGGACCAAAATGCGTGGCGCGCTCGCGCAGCACGGCCTGCCATGTTTGCGAATGATACAAATCGGCGGCCGAAGGGAACGTGAGCGGATGCGCGATGTTCCAAATTAATTTAAGGCGGCGTTCGCGCACGGCGCGCATGGGATAGTACATCTGCACTTCATGGAACGAATGCGACGCGTAGACGTCGTCCCAGCCGGCGGGTGCCTCCTCATGCAGCGCATTGAGAAATGAGCGGCCGTGCAACACCACGCCGTCCGGCAGCGGCACCTGTGCAAAGTCAAGGATGGTCGGCGTAAGGTCGGTGAAACTCACCATGGCGGCACAGGCGTGCCCGCGCCGCTCCTGAAACGGATTGCGCACGACCAGCGGCAGGCGGATGCCCGGCTCGTATAGATTGGTTTTTGCGCCGGGAAACGCGATGCCGTTGTCGGAAAGGTAGAGCACGAGCGTGTCGTCCCAATGCCCGGGTTCCTTGAGAATCTGGATGAGCCGGGCCAAGCCCGTGTCAGCTTGCTCGACCGAGGCATAATACTCGGCCAACTCGGCGCGGCACGCTGGCGAGTCGGGCAGAAACGAGGGGACCATGACCTGTTCCGGGCGCCAGCGCGATTGTTCAGACAACCAGAAGGGGCGGTGCGGCTCACGCATGGCGAACACCAGGAAAAACGGGCTGGCGCTTGGGTCGGCAATCACCGCGCGGCATGCATCGGCCATCTCGGCCGGCATGCCAATGCCTGCGGAATAATCTTTGTTGATCACGGTCGCGAAGGGATAGACCGCATCGGGCGCCACATGGCATTTGCCGCACAGGGCCGTGCGGTAGCCGGCCTGGCCCAGCATGGCGGGCAGCGAATGCACTGTTGGCAACGTGCTGAAATTGTACGGCGGTTGCGAATGACCGAACTGGCCGCTGGCATGATTGTGCAGCCCGGTAAGAATCACCGAGCGGCTCGCGCTGCAGGAGGGCGACGTGCAGAAGGCGTGGGTCATGCGCACGCCACTGGCGGCCAGCTCATCGAGCGCCGGCGTGCGCAGCAAGGGATGGCCGTAGCAGCCGGCATCGTTCATGCCTTGATCGTCGGCAATGACCATCAAAATATTGGGGCGCCGCTGTGGACGGCATGCGGTCGTCATGCAAAGCTCCTGCGCGGGTTAACCCGCCATCGGGGTGATATTCAAAGCACTGCGGAAAAGTATAACATATTTCGGGCGCTTTTGTGCAGACAACCAAACGGGTGATGTGGCACAATCAGAAAACAACGAGCAGTGTGCTGAACGTGCCGTGCGCCGCGCGTCCGCACGCGTGGTGTCGCACGCACCTTGCATTAGCACGGCGTATTTGATACACTGGGTCATGTTGGCAGGCCATCGGGCGCGCCGGACTGGGTTCCCCGCTGGTCTGCACGATTATGCCAAGTACATCGGTGCGGCATGGAGCTGCGGCCGTACATTCTATAACCGTTTGGGGAATGGCATGAAAATAATCGCCACGCAATTGCGCCCGGATGGCACGCGCGAGAAAGGCCTGATTGACGTGCCGGAGCCGGCCGCGCCGGTCGGCAAGCAGGTCAAGACCCGCACGCTGTGTTCGGGCATGACCAACGGCTCGGAGCGCAATGATCTTATCCGCGGCAATTATGCGCGCGCCGACAAAGACCTGCCGGCGCCGTGGGGCTATCAAAATGTCGGCGAAGTCATCGCCGTCGGCCCGGATGTGACCAAGTTGAAAATCGGGGATGTGATCTACTCGAGCTGCGATCATGTCGAATATGCCGTGCTGGAGGAGGACTGGCTGAATGTGAAATTGCCGGCGGAAGTGGACCGGCGCGAGGCGGCCTTGTTTGGCATGACCAGTGTGGCGATGCGCACCTGCCGGCATGTCGATCTGCGCATGGGCGAACGCGTGCTGGTGGTGGGCGCGGGCATCATCGGCCAGGTGGCGGCGCAAATTGCGGACGCGATGGGCGCACGGGTGGACATTTGCGATGTGAACGAGGAGCGGCTGGCGATGGCGCGGGCGATCGGCGCCGTCGAGCGCGCGGTGAACACGACGGGCGATGGCTGGCAACGCGAGATTCAGGACGCGACGTATGCAGTGGTGATCGACCTGGCCGGCGTGCCGGGCATGGAAGACAAGTTGATTGCGGCGGCCCAGACGCGCGGGCGCGTTGTCTGGATCGCCGGGCGGCATGAGGTGAAATACACGTTCAACTGGGGGCAGGGCCGCGAGATCACCATGATGCAGAACAGCCACTTTGACAATGACGATCTGGCGAATCTTTGCCGGCTGGTGGCGCGCGGCAAAGTAAAGATCAAACCGCTGCTGAAAGATGTCGTGCCGGTGGCGGACTGCAAACCCATTTATGATATCCTGCGCGACACGCCGGACCGCTTGTTGGGTACCGTCTTCGTCTGGTGACAGGCAACACCGAATCAAAGCCAATACCAAGGAGATCACATGAAGCCGCTCAAAGTTGCCGTTATCGAAGGATTCCATCCCTTTGCCGTGCCGCAGTGGCACGAGCTGTTTCGCGCGCTGCCCGGCGTGGATTATTATCCCCAGGTGATTGACAATTGGGCGCTCGACTGGGGCAAGGTGCGCACCGCCTACGATGTGCTCTTGTTTTACAACATGAACATGAGTCTGGACAGCGCGCCGTTTCGCGACTCGCTCGAGACAGCCATCGCGCAACTGGGCGAGACACCGCAGGGCATCGTCATGCTGCACCACGCCTTGCTGGCGTATCCCGACAACGCCACCTGGTCGGACGTGGTCGGCATCCCCACCCGCACGTTCAAGTATTTTCCCGAGCAGGAATACACATTGCAGCCGGTCGCCAACGCCGCGTCGCCCATTACCGCTGGCTTGCAACCGGCCATCTTCAAGGACGAAACCTACACGATGGCCGAGCCGGATGCAACCAGCCAGGTGCTCTTCACGGCCGAGCATCCCAAGAGCATGCACGCCATGGCCTGGACGCGCACGTTCAAGCAGGCGCGCGTGTTTTGTTTCCAGCCCGGGCACGACCAGCTCGCATGGGCGAATCTGGTCTTCCGCGAAATTCTGCAGCGCGGCATTCACTGGAGTGCTAAGCAGCTCTGAGAGCGCGACGATGCAACCCAACAGAGAAACATTGAACATTCAACATCGAACGCTCAACATTGAACGTTGGGATTCTCGGCAGGCCGGCTCAATCGACATTTTTTGTCGATTGAACATGCTATCATAGTCCATGATCTCCGGTGTTCAGAGCAGCAGCGGTAGCGCGCGGCATATCATGCCGTGGCAGGTGCTGGCGGCGGTGCTGCTTGGGATGGCGGTGCTGGCGGGCCGGGCCGGCGCCGTGCGGCTCAACGAGGTCATGGCCGCGAATAACGCCACGATCGCAGATGAAGACGGCGATTATTCAGACTGGATTGAGTTGTATAACGAGGGGCCTGTGCCGGTGGATTTGGGTGGCTGGGGTTTGTCGGATAATTACAGCAAGCCGTTCAAGTGGCTGTTTCCGATCGGAACCCAGATCGGCGCCGGTGAGTATCTGCTGGTGTGGGCCTCGGGCAAGCTGCGCACGAATACGACCGTGGCGACGGAGCAGGAAGTTGTGGCGGCGGGTGCGGCGTGGCGCTATCACGATCTGGGGCAGGATCTGGGCGATGCCTGGCGGCTGCCGGACTATGACGACACGGCATGGAACAGCGGGCCAGCGCCGCTGGGTTACGGCCCGCAGTCAAATTATGTGGCCACCACTATAAGTTTCGGAGGCGATGCCACCAACAAGCATATCACGACCTATTTTCGCCACACCTTCACGATGCAGGCTCCCGTCGCGCCCGAGCCGCTGCAACTGCGGCTGTGGCTGGATGACGGTGCGGTCGTCTACTTGAACGGGACGGAACTCGCGCGCGAGAATCTGCCGAGTGGGGCGCTGACGTATCAAACCCGCACGCTGACCTGGATTGGCACGTGGCCGGCGTGGACCAACCACACGATGGCCTCGGGCGCGCTGGTGACCGGGCAGAACGTGCTGGCCGTGGCGCTGCACCAGCAGCATCCGGCCAGCAGCGATCTGGCCTTTGATCTGGCATTGCGCGCGACGGTGCAAAGACCGTCGTTGCATGCGAATTTCTCGATCGCCGCCGCGGGTGAAGAAGTCGTCTTGACGTCACCGGATGGCGTGCGCATCGACGAGTTGGCGCCCACGGCGATGCCGAGTGATATCTCGCGCGGGCGCAGCGCGGATGGCAGCACCAACTGGTTCTACTTCGATATGCCCACGCCGTGGGCCGCGAATGCCACAACGGCCTACGCCACGATTCTCGCGCCGGTGCAATTCTCCCACCCCGGCGGCTTCTACACCAACGCCTTCACCCTGACGCTGGCCCACCCCGACCCGGCTGCCGTCATTGTGTATACCGTGGATGGTTCCGAACCGGCGCTCAATAACGTGGGCGGCACCAGCTACATGTACAAAAACTATTATCCGGTCAAGGCGGGTGACCCCAACGGTGCGGCGCTCTATCGCAGCTATCGTTCATCTACCAACATCGTCCCGCTCGCGATTTATGACCGCTCGGCCGAACCGGACACGTTGACCAAGATCGCCACTACCTTTCCCACGCACCAGTACATCCCGCCCAGCCCGGTGCGCAAAGGCATGGTGGTGCGGGCCAAGGTATTCAAGGCGGGCGCGTTGCTGCCGGCCGTGGCAACCCACACCTATTTTGTCGCAACCGCCGGCAATGATTTCACACTGCCAGTCATTGCCGTGACCATGCAGGAAAACCAGCTCTACGATTTTTACACGGGCATCTACACGCCCGGCGCCAACTATGCCATGAACAATCCTTATGGTTCCGGCAATTACCATATGCGCGGCGATGCCTGGGAACGGCCGGCGCATCTGGCGTTTTTCGAGACCAATGCAACCCGCGCCGTGCTCAGTCAGAACATCGGCCTGCGGATTCACGGCGGGGTAACGCGCTGGGATCGCCTGAAAGCCTTGCGCATGTATGCCCGCAGTGAATATGGCAACGCGACCCTCGACCATGCCTTTTTTCATGAACTATCGGAGGACCATTTCAAACGGCTGATGTTGCGCAATTCCGGTAACGACTTCTGGCATACGCTGTTTCGTGACGCCGCAATCCATGCCATCGTGCGCCAATTGCATTTCGACACCCAAGCGTACCGGCCGGCCGTCCATTTCATCAACGGCGAGTACTGGGGCCTTATCAACATTCGCGAATGCTACGATAAGTACTATCTGGCGCGCGTCTACGGCGTGGATGAAGACCAGGTGGATCTGTTGACCCGCAACGCCGTGGTCGAGGAAGGCGACGCCGCGCACTTCAATGCCATGCGTGACTACATGCGCACCAACGACATGACCCGGTCGGCCCACTATGACTATATCCAGACACAAATGGACATGGTCAATTTCACCGATTATCAGATTGCCAATATCTTTGTCAAGAACACCGATTGGCCGGGCAACAACATCAGCTATTGGCGCCTGCGCACGGCGGGCTATCAACCGCAAAGCCCGTATGGCCATGACGGCCGTTGGCGCTGGATGCTGTTTGACACGGATCATGGCTTTGGCCTGTTCGGCGGCGTTATGGATTATGCCAGCAACATGCTGGTGTTTGCCACAGCCACGAATGGCCCGGCCTGGCCGAATCCCGATTGGTCCACCTTCTTGTTGCGCACCTTGCTCCAGAATGCGTCCTTCAAAACCAACTTTATCAATCGCTTTGCCGATCTGTTGAATACCACCTTCGTGGCGGAACGCATGATCGGCATCATCACGCAAATGCAACAGGGCATCGCGGCGGAGCTGCCGCGCCATGTTCATCGCTGGCAACGGCCGGAGAGCATGGCGCATTGGAGCAACCAAGTTGCCGTCATGTGCGAATTTGCACGGCAACGGCCGGCCTACCAGCGCCAGCACCTGCGCGATTTCTTTGGCATCGCCGGCCAGCAGAACATCAGTGTGGAGGTGAATGATCCCGCGTTCGGGCATGTGCGGGTCAACACGATTGATCTTGAAAGCAACACCCCGGGTGTGGCACGCGTCCCGTATCCCTGGACCGGCATCTATTTCCAAAATTTCCCGATGACGCTTGCGGCGGTGCCGCACACCGACGCGCGCTTTGTGAACTGGAGTATCAGTCCGGCGGACGCACCGATGTACACGGCGACGAACACCGTGCTGGCATTGGTGCCGACCGGCGCCATGACCGTGAGCGCGTGGTTCGCGCCGGTGCCCGAGCCGCTGGGCGCGGCACTGCTGGTCGGCGTCTTGGCACTTGCGGCGCGGCGGTGGCTGCTGCCGAGGTGCCCTGCCGAGGTGCCTGGCGCGGTTTTAGCACTTAAGAAATCGCCCCCGCGCCACCAGCATTCCCAAACACATTTGACACGAACACCTGCACCATGTTATTATAGATCAGTTCAATACTGTCCGGTTAAGAAACAGGCTAATGCGGCGAATGCCTCATGAATACTGAGTTGCAGCCAGATGAAATCACTTGACGATTTGAAATCAGGCCGGTACGATAATGCTCTTTCTGGTCACCAGCAAGGAGCGCGCTATGCATGCCGGCAAGATTGTGTTCGCCCAGCTTATGGAGTGTCTGCCGTGGTATCAGTTCAACGAATGTGTCCGGCGCTATCAAGGGGACTACCGCATGCGCCACTTCTCGTGCCTCAGCCAGTTCTATTGCATGGCGTTTGCGCAGTTGACCGGGCGCGAGAGTCTGCGCGACATCGTCACCTGCCTGATGGCACACGGGCACAAACTGTATCACATGGGCATTCGCGGCCCGGTGCGGAAGAGCACGCTGGCAGATGCGAACGAGCAACGCGACTGGCGTGTGTTCGCCGATCTGGCACGGGAGCTGATCGCGATTGCCAAGCGGTTCTATATCAACGAGGATCTTGGTGTCGATGTCACGGAACCTGTCTTTGCGTTCGACTCGACGCTGATCGATCTGTGTCTGACATTGTTTCCGTGGGCAACGTTTCGCACGACCACCAGTGCGGTCAAGATGCATACGCTGCTCGATCTGCGCGGTGCTATTCCGGCCTGTATCTGGGTGACCGAGGGCAGTGTGCACGACGTTACCATGCTCGACATACTGACGCCCCTGCCGCAGGCGGTGTATGTCATGGACCGCGGCTACATGGATTTCGAACGGCTGTTTCGTATTCATCGCGCCGGCGCACATTTTATCATCCGCGCCAAACACAATCTGGCCTGCAAGCGCATCGGCGCGCGTCCCCTCGACAGAGCGACCGGCGTGCGTGGCGATCAAACGATTTTGTTGACCAGCCCTCCCTCGCGGCATGCGTATCCCGATCCACTGCGCAAGGTGACCGTGTTCGACGCGAAACGCAACAAATACGTCGCGTTTCTCACCAATTACTTTGCGCTGCCGGCGGTGACGGTAGCGGACTTGTATCGCAAACGTTGGGACATCGAAATCTTTTTTCGTTGGGTCAAGCAGCACTTGCGCATCAAGCGATTCTTCGGCACCTCGCCCAATGCGGTCAAGATACAGCTGTGGATCGCCATCGCCACGTATGTCTTGGTGGCCATCTTGAAGAAGCGTCTCGGCCTGCCGGTGAGTCTCTATACACTGCTGCAGTACCTGAGCGTCAGCGTGTTCGAACAAGTGTCTATTGCAGAAGCACTTACGCATATTTCTGCTAATCAAAATGAGTCCAATTTCGTTAACCAACTGGAATTGCCAAACTTATAACCGGACAGTATTGAGATCAGTTGTAATGCAGTTTTGCTCGCTTCACAACTTGGTTTTCCATGGCGCGCCCGCTTCGGATTGAAGGCCCGCATTTCTGGTACCACGTCTACAACCGTGGCAACGAGAAACGCACCGTCTTCCATGACGATGACGACCGCCGCCTGTTCCTCGACCTCCTTTTCGAATCCAGCGAACTGTTCAACGCCGCGGTGCATGCCTATGCCCTGATGCCCAATCATTTCCATCTCCTGTTGGTCACCCGCGAGGCCAATCTCGGCGCCTTTATGCAGCGCTTCCAGAACAAATTCATCAAACATTACAACGCCCGCCACGACCGCGTCGGCCACATCTTCCAAGACCGCTACAAAGCCATCGTCATTGACTCCCAGCAATACAGCCACGAACTCTCGCGCTACATCCACCTGAACATCGCCCGCTATCACGACCTGCGCACGGCCCCCGCCCGCCAGCGCCTCGCGGCGCTGCGCACCTTTCCGTGGAGCAGCTACCGCGCCTACATCGGCCTCGAACCGTCCGCATGGCCGCTCACCTCCAGCACCATCCTGGCCGATTTCGGCGACACACCCGCAGAGCAACAGGCCAAGTATGCCCGCTATGTCCGTCACGGCCTGCTCAAAGAATTCGACCCGTACAGCCGCCTCATCGCCGGCAGCATTCTTGGCAGTGAAGACTTTGCCCGTGCCATCACTTCGGCCCTCGGCATCGCCGGCCGCAAAGACAGCAGTGCCGCGCCCAAGCGTCGCCGCGTCGAGGCCCTGCCGCTCGATCTTGTACTCAATGCCGTTGCCAGCAGTTATGGTATTGCTTCCGACGTACTACTCACGCGGCACCGCAGCGGCCCGCTTGGCGAAGCGCGCCACGTCCTCTTCTGGGCCGCCGTCACCTACGCCGCCGGCCGCCTCTCGCGCCTGGAAATCGGCCGCCAGTTCGGCGGGATCGGCAGCACGGCCGTGTCACACGGCTTTGCTTACATCGAGGCCCGGCGCGATGCGCCCGGCCCACTCCGCGACCGGCTTGACGCACTCATCGCACAACTCGATGCCGTCGCCGGCCATCCTGCTCGCGACCCGTGGCTCGAAATGTACCAGCGCCTCGCCGCCTACTATCAGCGCTACGGCCATACCCTCATTCCGCACGAGTATCCACCCGATCTCGCACTCGGCGCCTGGGTCCACCGCCAGCGCCTCGTCCGCGCCGGCAAAGCCCACAATGCAAAGCCGCTCACCCAGCGCCAAATAGACCTCCTTGACCAGCTTCACTTCGCCTGGACGTTGCATGAACACACTGGCAAAGACCCCTAAAATGCAAAAACCGCGCCAGGCACTAGCCGGGCGCACAGGAGAAAGCGATGAGCTACGGCAAAACTGGTGTCAGAATGAGTACCAAGGCAGTGTTTAACAGCCTGAAGCTCAAGAAGAATTTCATGGCCGTCACGCATGCCGATCATGGCTTCAATTATCACGCCGCACTGGCGGCGGTCCGTAGCAGCGCCGCGCCGCATGGCACGCTATGGGATATGCGTTCGATGTTCACCGACAGCTATAGCGGGGGGTTCAGCGGCGTGCTGCTTTCGCCGGCGTTTCTGCGAAGCACTGGCTTTCGCGGCTTGGTTGACCGGCCGATCGGCGTGGGCGCACTGGGCGGTGTCAAAATCTTCTCGATGCGCGCATTGCGCACCAATGATTCCCAAAGAGACACTAACATAGCAAAATCTCGCTTTGCGCAAATCCATAAAATAACAACGCAGCCAATCACCCTCGATAGTTCGTTTTTTATTGAGAGCATGCCGGCTGCTTTGCCGGCAACAGTGACCGGCGCGAGCATCCTTAAGTGCAAAAACCGCGCCAGGCACCTGGTGTGGCACTTGGCAGCAGGATTGCTTTTGCTGGCTGGCGTTGCTGCGCAATCTGCAAACGCAAACATGATTTTCGAATTAAAATATTTCAATGATTCAGGACAAGAAACAACTAATTTCTGGTACAACGAATCTCCATTAGACACACCAACAAACACAGTAAAATGTTATGTAGATTCCACTCAACACCCAACCTCTTTATTTAATGATGTAGAGTGGGACTTGACAATGCTTAGTAACTATGTTAATTTTATTGATTCTAACCTTCCTTCTTCAAATGATTTTTTCGAAGGATTTACAATGATGTCTGGTTTTAATAGAGTAGATAATACTCCTCAATATATTTCAAATGGAAGAATTTTGTTAGGTGATAATACAAGATTAACAGATAATGCAAACATTGCTCCTTCAAATAGATATAGATGTTTAGGAGAATTTAAATGGACTCCAAAACGCCCTGCTCAAAATAAATATATCTTTGATGTATATTCTCAACCAAGACTAAGAGGTCCACCTGCTTCAAATACTCTTTATCCAGAAGAAGATAAATTTCTACCAATAAATATAATCCCAGAACCAAAAACAAGTCTTCTTACTTTGCTTTTACCATTGCTGATTGGTGCCTGATTGGTGCCTGCCTGATTGGTGCCTGCCTGATTGGTGCCTGCCTGATTGGTGCCTGCCTGATTGGTGCCTGATTGGTGCCTGGCGCGGTTTTTGCACTTAAGGGAATTCGCGCGCGGCGCGGGAATTTGGAAAGCGACGGTGAGCCGCATCCGGGAGCGCATTCGGGTGGATGAATCCGTTGGAGTACACGCTTTAGCGTGGAAATTTATTTCGCAACGTAATAAATTATGGTGCGGCAATGCAGCCGGCGTACATCGGTGGTTCACTGTCTTGCTGGTTACAACCATGTGCCGCGCATGGTTGTGGATTAATTTGTTGGCCGCGAACAAATTACACAAGCTGAAGCTTGTACTCCAACTGCGCCAACGGCGTGTGTGCGCAACGGCGGCATCCACGCCGGGCGTCATCAGCCCGGTGCCTGGCGCGAAGTTTAAAACTTAAGCGGTAAATTCTCGTGCGGGCGCGGGAATTTAGGGACAGACGGCTTCAGTAATACAACAAAAGACCAACAATGATTGACTACAACATTCAGAACGGACCTCTGACGGTGACGCTTGACCCGGGCGGGCATATCTGGACTATCGCAGATCAACGCACGGGTCGCATGTGGCGGTCGGCGGCCATGCCGGACTGCCGAGTGGTTGACGCCACCCGCGAGAACGAAGCCGCCCTTTGCGTGCAAATCCTCGATATTGAAAGCGCCCGCCGTTTTGCCGTCCGCGTCACGGTGCCCGAAGTCGGTGCCGTGCGCTTCGATCTCGATACCCAGGACACCGCCGCACGCTTCGCCGGGTTTCAGTATCCGACGCAGTTTGAGACCGCGCTCGCGGATGGCGCGCTGGTGTTCTGCCACCGGTCCTGCGGACAACTCGTGCCACAGGCCGAGCCGTACCCCGCGCCGGCCTTCATGGTTAACGGCAATCTCGGCCTCGATATGCCATGGATCGGCCTTATCGACCTGCGCCGTGGCGACGGCATGATGGTGCATTACGACACGTCGTACGATGTGGTCGTGCATCTTGCGCGCGACGCGGCGGGTTTGGCTTGGCCGCAGACGGAGTGGCTGTCAGTAAAAGACACCTGGGCATACAGCCGGGCCGTGACTTTGTACTTTGTGGAGCAAGGCGGCTATGTTGCGCTGGCGCAGCGCTACCGCCAGATCGTCGAGCAGGCGGGCGGGCTGAAGACGCTGCGGCAAAAGGCGACTGCACGGCCCAACGTCGAGCTGCTCCGCGGCGCGGTGGTGGCCTGGGGCGCGTCGGGCGCCGGCCAACCCGACGTGGTGGCCCGCCAGTTCCGCGCCCACGGCATTGACCGGTCGCTCTTCTACTGCGATACGCATATTGACCCGCAGCAGGTGCAGACGATTCGCGACATGGACTATCTCGAATCCCAGTATTCCAACATGGTGGATATGCTCGAGAGTGCTGAGGAACCTATCGCCGATGCCGCTATGCAGGATCGCGCCGGCGAATCGGTCAAGAACTGGCTCACTTTCGACGGCAAGACGCAATACTACCGCCGTTCGCCGGCGCTCGAACTCGAGGCCTTCAAGCGCCTCGTCGAGCCGGTGCACACATCCCATGGATTGCGGGGCCGCTTTGTTGACGTGACGCCCGCGCTGGATCTGGTGGAAGACTTCCATCCCGCGCATCCGCTCGACCGTCGTGCGGATCTGGCGGCCCGCCGCGCGCTGCTGAAATATGTGGTTGACCACGGCTGGGTGCTGGGCGGCGAGCATGGCAAGGCTTGGAATGTTGACCTGCTGGACTACAACGAGGGCATGCTGAGCGGCGCGTTCTGGTGGGAGATGCCCGGCGGGCATTTGCGCACGGTGGCCACGCGCCAGGAATTGAAGCCGAACTATTTGCGCTGGGGCGCAAACCCGGCCGGCCGCATCCCGCTTTGGGACTTGGTGTTCCATGACTGCGTGGTCAGCACCTGGTACTGGGGCGATGCCAACGGCCAGTTCGCCGAGATCGCGCCCGAAATCGCCGCGCGGCGGGAGCTGTGGAACATCCTCCACGCGCAGATGCCCATGGTGTGGCTCGCCAATGTGGAGAAGGACCAGAACATTTGCTTTGGCTGGAACCGGCGGCGCGCCGATCTGCTGCGCGTGGCCCGCAACACGTCGCGCTGGCAGGGCGCGCTGATGGGCGAGCGCATGCTCGACCACCGCTGGTTGAGCGATGACGCCATGCTTCAAGAGACACGGTTTTCCGGCGGCGGGCAGTGCCTGGTGAATTTCGACGACAAACCGCGCGAGGCATTGTTCGACGGGCGCAAAATCTTGCTGACGCCCTTTGGCTTCATGGCGGTTGCGCCCGGCATCCATCAGGCGCGGCTCATGGAGGGCGGCCTGCCAATCACGCGGATCGAAGCGCCGCACTGGCGCAGCCTCGAGAGCGCCGCCCGCACGCAATCTGGCCCGTTTGATGTGGACGGCACGGTCTGCGCATGGCGCGACGGCGCGGAGACCCGCTTGATGGTGGACACGCGCGGCGAGACCGGCATTGACCTCGCGCAGCTCGGCTGGCCGGTGCCGGAGCAGTTTCGATTGGTGCCGCTGGACGAACAGGGCGCGCCGGCGGGTGCAAACGAAATCACCGGTCACCGAAACAAGAAACTGCGGATTGCGGCCGGGCCGGGCATACGGCTGTACGCCGTGCGGTAATGCGGTATTCAGTATTCGGTATACGGTGGCAGAGCAGATGCGGCAGATCGCGGGGCGGAGGCCGGGGCGACATAGAGTTTAAGGTTGAAAAGTTTTTGGTGTTAGGTGGCGGCGCAGACACAATCGACATAAAATGTCGATTGAAAGCGGCAGCTATGCATGGTGCTTCGCAGGATCCTTTGTGAGAAGAAGGGCAGCGGCGGCATGCCCCGCGCGGAGCGCGTGGCGTACGGGGTTCAGTATGCGGTATTCAGTGTGCGGTATGCGGTGGCAGAGCAACAGCAGCAGCATGCCCCGCGCGGAGCGCGTGGCGTACGTGGTTCAGAATGCGGTATTCAGTGTGCGGTATGCGGTGGCAGAGCAACGGCAGCGGCGGCATGCCCCTCGGCGCTGCTTACGCGGGCAGGTAGCCCTTGAAATCAAACGGGCGGGTGCCGTCGTCGCGATAGGTGAGCGGCTTGGGCGCGAGCCATTGTACCAGCGTGTCTTTCAGCGCATAGGCGAAGAAATGATTGCCGGCCGGGCTGTAATGGCCGATGAAATAGCGTTTGATGTAGTCATCGACCGACAGATTGAAGCTGGCGAAATCGCGCAAATGCACCAGGTTCATGTCGAAGTACTTGTAGCGTCGGGCTTCAAGAAAATCGACAATTGGCTGGTCATACCGCGGCTGGCCACGCAACAGTTCCATGGTCACCAGCGGGCAGAGCAGAATGATCAGGAGCTGTTTGTTGTGCGCCTTGCAGAAGGCGGCGCTCAGGTCGAGAATGTATTGCGTGGCGGCGAAGCCGTAGGCGTTGCGGAGCCGCAGGGCTGAGGCGCGCAGGCGGTCGGCGTCGCGCAGGTCGAGGCGCGGCGCATTGAGCGCGTCAGCCAGCGCATGCAGGCGCTTAAGGTCAAGCGTGGCGGGATCCACATCGTCGGCGGCATAGAGCTGCAACATGAGATCATCGCGCAGGGCCTCGACCATGAAGTCGGGATCCGCCATTTGATACAGGCTTGCCGGCGTGGCCAGCAGATTTTCTTTTTCGACAAAATGACGGGTGGCCAGATCAAGCTCGACGTGCGCCCAGAAATTGCCATGAAAGGCCGCGCCGCCGCGCGAATCCCAGTGCGGATAGGTGACGGCGTGGCGGCAGCGCATCACACTGCGGCAATGGTCGTCGCCCCAAACGTACAACAGCACGTTCGGCGTGCCCAGCGCGCTGCGTTCAGTGCGCAACATGCGCCGGTGGGTTTGATAGATGCCGTAGCCGCCCATGCCGAAATTGCGGATGGGCTCGCCGAAATGCGCGGCGAGATATTCCTGCCATGTTTCACCGTCGCTGACTTGGTGGCATTGGGTAAAACTGTTGCCATAGGTGTTGATGCGGCATGGCTTGTTGGCGTACACCTGCGCGGTACGCATGCCGTTGGGCTGGGCGGTCGAGATGGTCCAGCAGCCATCCATGCCGTCGCGCGGCATGAAATTCCCGAGGGTGTAACCGACCTCCGGATCGAACTGCGCCCAGTGTGGCTGAGCGCCGTCAAGGAAGGTGGTGATGACGTCGCGCGCAACGGCGCTGGCACGGAGATACTGTTCCAGCGACTTCACGGGGCGCGGTCAGGTGCAGGGGGTCGCAAGCAAGTATTGTCGGTTTGCATGAAACGATTGGTGGGCTGCGGCCCGGCCATGCGCGTGGTCACTGCCGGCATGGGCATGGCGGGCAAGTTTACGGTGCCGACCGTCGGCGCAGTGAATGGCGCGCTGACGCGTGCGGGTGGCGCCGACGTGTAATACGAGCATTTGAGGATGGGGCGATATGAGGCGGTGCCATGATTGGCCGAGCCGAAGTTGACATAGTCGGCGCTGTTGTTGCCATTGGTTGCGCGCGTGAAGCGCAGGCGGAACTGCGCGACGCCGCCGGCGCCGGGATCAATGAGCGCGCGTGCGGCGGCGCTCAGTTGCTCGCGCACTTGCAGTCCGTTTTGATACGCGATGATATAGCGGCCGACATTGGTGAGGCTGGCGGTGGCTTCCCAGTCGCTGGCGACGACGGCCGATGACGCCCCGAAGTAAGGCACCGCCTGATCAATTTCACAAAAATCGCCATCAATCAGGGAGCCGCCATGGATCCATGGGTCAGTGCCGACGACGGAACTGCGCCGCACCGCGAGCGTGGCCTCCAAGATGCTGGCATTATCGGGCAAGGTTGAGGTATCGAACGCGACAATCGCGCGATAAGCGGCATTGTTTGTTTCATCGCCGGCGCGCACGGTGGTGGCGCTGACATTGCCAATGGAGCCGCCCGCCTGCGAGTTTGAGGAACTTTCCAGCATCCAGTTGTCGAGCGTTTGGCCGGTGAGCGTCGTTTGGATCGGCCAGGCGGCGCGTGGCGCGGGCGCATTGGTAGGCAGCGGGCTGATTGACTCGACCAGTCGCACGTAATCGATGGCCATGGCCGAACCGGCGACGATAGTCGGATCAAGCCTGACTTGCGTGATGAGCCCCTTGGCGCCGGCGGCGACGAGGTCGACATAATAGTCATGCGGCGCGCCATCGGCAGTGATCGGAAAGGCGGCACTCTTGGCGCCGTCCCAATTGGGATCGGTCTCGGTGATCCAGAAAAACTGGGCATGGGTGCCGGCGGACTGGCTCATGCGCACCCAGGCGAAGCGGGTGGCCAGCGCGGGCGTCCAGGTCGGTGCGGAGACAATAAACGGGTCAACGCCAGCACTGGTGGCGCGGAGCGCGCCGCCGCTGACGACGAGGCCGTCGAGTTGATTGGGCGAGCTCCAGCCGTCGAAATTGCCGTCGGTCTGCCAGCCCCACCAGGTCGGCCGGTTGTAGACCGTCTGGAAACTGCCGGTGCGCACGTTGATCATGGCGTGGCCGCCCCAATTGGCCGAGAGAGCGCTGTCCGCGTTCCAACTGGTGTAGAGGCCGCAGTTGCTGACGATGCCGAGGTTGCCGGCGTAGCCGCAGCACATTTCGCTGCCGATCTGGTCATTCCACGGATTGCGGGCATTATTATAAAAGGTGCAATTGGCAAACGTCATGTTGCTATTGATGCCGCCAGTGGTGAGATTCAGGAGCGCCGCGCCGGAGCAATCGTGAATGACGACATTGCGAAAGACGCAATTTTCGGCGCTGCCCTCGAAGTCAAAGCCGACGCCGTCGGCGCTGTGGGCCCGGTTAATCCCGGCGAATTCACAATTGTCGATGACAATGTTGCGGCCGGACTGGACGATACCGAGTGCGGAGCCGCACCAGCAATCGCCGCCGCCGCCAATGGCGCGCACGCGCTCGACCACGGCGCCATCCGTGTCAAATAACATGAGCGCGCCGTTCATGCAATCGATCGCCGTGCAGTCACTCATGCGGACATTGCGCAGGCGCCCTTTGTACGGTTCGGGATAGTACCAGGCATTACCAAAGCCGATCGCGCAGCGGCGGAAAGTGCAGTTGGACACGCTGACGCCATCGAGCACATTGCTCCAATTGAGCGGATGGCCCACCGGCCCGCCGGCTTTGCCGCCGATGAAAATGCCGACTGACCAGGCCAGTTCGTAATCGTGTTTGGGCGGATCAAGCGTCTGGTCGGTCAAGCCTTCGACATGACAGTCATAGACGGCCACATCGGTGTTGACATAATCCTGGTTGTAGCGCAAATACAGGCCGATCTTGGCGTCGCGCAAGTCGAGGCCGTGGATGCGCCAATAGGAGGCGCCCTCGACGACGGCACAGCGGTCATACTCGACATCATAGCGGCGAATGCGCGGGCGGTCGAGCGCGGCCAAGCCATAATCGGCGAGAGTGATGTACTGGCCGGGCGCGCCCTTGCCGCGCAGGTGCAATTCCTGGCGCCACTCGTCGCCGCGGCGAAGGAGCACGGACTCGTTCGGCAGCAGCGTGCGCGCATTGACGTTGGTGAACGAACGCCAGGGCGTGGCGGGGGAAAGACCATCGTTGAGATCGCTGCCGGCGGCGCTGATATAAAATGCCCGCAGGTACGTGCCGGTGGTGAGCGTGACGTTGTCCAGCGCGCACAAATAGCTGTTCACAGTTGCTTTCAGGAAGTGGCCGACGCGGCTGGGATCTGTGGCGGAATTGTAGGCGACAGAGACGCGGGTCCACTGATCGGTTAGGAAATCAAAATCTTTCTTAGTGGGCTGATAGGTGGGCTGATATTCCGTGACGGCGAGATAGCCGCCGGTCGTGCCGTCGACCAAGCCGAACGAGATGCTGTTGCCGGCGCCTTGGGGGCTCATCCGGTACAGGTCGATGGAAAAAGTGTAGAGCGTATTGCTTTTGATGGTGAGTGGGATCTGCTCGAGATAGAATTGGTTGACGCTGCCCCAGACATACTGGTTGCCTTCCGGGCAGGGTGTGGCCGGATATTGCGGCATGGCCCACATGGTGCCGGCGCCGGCACCGCCACCGACGGTCCAACCGCTGATGCCCGCGTACCAAGTGTTGCCGGGGCTGAGCGGCGGTTGTTCAAAGCCGCCGTTGACCAGCAGGTTGCCGGCCGGCAAGGCGGACAAGGTCCACAGGCTTGCGCAGCCGGCGAGCAGCAGGAGTCGAAAGAACCCAGATGCGGCGGTGCCAACACCACAGCAAAGGAAATCCCAGTAACCACGGCAAACGCAAGCGCGCACACGAGTTGGGCGGGTGGGTGTGCCGAGACCCCCACGGTGCCGCCGTGGCGGTATCGTGGGTGAATAAAAAAGGCACGCCGGCGTTTTTTTCCCAATCTCTGCTTCCACCGATCCCGGCACGGCGGGATCGGTGGGGAGCAACAACCCAATCAAACCGCCAGATTTGGGAAAAAACATGGTCATTGGTCCGTCAGGCGCACGTAGTCAACGGCGATGCTGGCGCCGTTGGCATCGGTTGGATCAAGGCGCACCTGCGTCACCACGCCTTGGTAGGCCGGGCACAGGGTGCGCAGGTCAAGAACATATTCATGCTGGGCGCCATCGGCGGTAATCGGGAAGGACAAAGATTTTGCGCCGTCCCATGTGCCGTCGGTTTCGGTGATGAAAAACAATTGCGCCCATGCGCCGGCCGTCACGGACATGCGCACGCGCGCCGCGCGATACTGATGCGTGTTGGCCCAGGTGGCGCCGCTGTAACCGTAAGGATCAATGCCGCTAGACGCGCCGTTCAAGCAGCCGCCGTTGACGCTGGTGTTGGTCCACTGGTAGAAGCCGGCCCAGCCTTCGAAGTTGCCGGGCGTGTTGAATTCCCACGTGACTTGGCGGCCGGCGACGGACGAGTAGTCAAGCTGCCGGTTGTTGGAAAGGACATGGCCGGCCCACTTGGTGCTGAAGAAGCCGGGCGTGCCGGCATAATTGGCGGCACCGCGGTAGAGGCCGTTGCCGATGACCCAGCCGGTATTGTTATCGCTGCTGGACTTCATCTCAACATTGGCATCGCTGTTCCACGGATTGCGGCAGTTGTTGTAGAAGGTGTTGCTGGCTATGGTACTGCGCTTGTTGGCCGCGATGGTCATCACGTAGAGGATGGCCGGGCCATCGTTGCTGGAGATGACATTGTTGATGAAGCGCAGGTCTTCGCAATCGCCCTCGAAGTCCCAGCCCGAGCCGTCGGCGCAGTTTTTCTTGATCGTGCCGGTGAATTCGCAGTCGTCAATGACGCAATTGGAGCAGCTCTGGGCGAAGCCGGCGGTGGTGCCCATTGAATAATAGCCGCCGCCGTAGAGGGCGCGCGAGCGGGTCATGCGGCATTCGGAAGCGCAGTTGAGCTGGATCAAGCCGGCTAGACAATTACTGGCGACGCAGTCAGTCAGCAGGAGATTGCGGAGGCGGCGTTTGTAGACCGTTGGCCAGTACCAGTTGGCAATGAACATCTGGCCGGCGCTGGTGGCGGTGCAGTTGCTGATCAGCAGGCCGTCGAGGACGGGTGCGTAGTTCTGGCTTGGGTCCCAGACATGGCCGCCGAGGAAGATGGCGGCGGACCAGGCGTATTCGTAGTTATTGGAGGAAAGGTCCCAGACATTCGAGCTGGACATGTTGAAGAAGTCGCAGGAATAGACTTGCATGTCGCTGTTGAAATAGTCGTCGTTGTAGCGAAGGTAGAGGCCGAGTTTGGCGGTGCGGCAGTCGAGGTTGCGAACGCGCCATGAGGATGCGCCATTGAGCACGACGCAACGGTCCCAGTCGATATTGGAGCGCTGGATGCGCGGCTTGGCGCCGGTGCCGTAGTCGCCGAGCACAATCGGCATGGCGGGCGCGCCGCTGCCGCTGAGGTTGAGTTCCTGGTTCCAAGTGTCGCCGCGTTTGAGGAGCAGCGATTCGTTGGGAAGCAACGTGCGCGCGTTGGCGTTGCTGAATGACTTCCAGGCGGTGCCGGGCGTCAGCCCGTCATTCAGATCGCTGCCGCCGGACGAGCTCACGTAAAAGGTGCGGACATAGTTGCCGGTGGTCAGGGCGGCATTGTCAATCGCGCACAGGTAACTGTTGATCGTGGTTTTCAAGGAGTGGCCGACGCGCGTGGGATCCGCGGCGGCGCTGAATTCGACGGTGACACGCGTCCACTGATCAGTCAGAAAGTCAAAATCTTTTTTGGATGGTTGATAGGTGGGCTGATATTCCTTGACGGCGAGATAGCCGCCGGCCGTGCCATCGACAAGACCGACCTGGACACTGTTGCCGTCGCCTTGCGGCGCCATGCGATACAGGTCAACCGCAAAAAGATAGACCGTGTTGCTCTGGATGACGAGGGGTGCCTGTTCGAGGTAAAACTGGTTGATGCTGCCCCAGACGTGCTGGTTGCCTTCCGGGCAGGGTGTGGATGGGTTCCACGGATGAGTCCAGGTCGTGCCGTAGGTGGCCACGCCGCCCACGGTCCAGCCGCTGATGCCCGCGTACCAAGCATTGTCCTTACTCAGCGTCGGCTGTTCAAAACCGGGATTCACCAACAAATTGCCCGCGCCATGCGCCCCCATGCTGATGATGGTCAACACGCATACACTTCTAAGCAGTGCAGTTAAACAGCGCATTCTATCCTCGCCAGTCCAGTGAAGCGGCGCTTGAACAAAAATGTCACCAAGCGTCTCGTGGTTGTCATCCATTCCTCGTGAAATAAGGCATAACTAATTTTAGTATAACAGAAAATGGCATAATTGTCAAACTCTGGCCTTTACTTTTTGTAATCATTCTGGTATACTTGGCCTGCTCTTGGCAGCTTTTGTAACCGCCGACACGAGACGCGCATGCCTGAATGCAACCATCAACGCAGTGGACGACGGCTGCCCGTGCCGAGGTGCCGGGCGTTGCTGTGTCTGGCAGGCGCGTGGTTGCTGCTGGTGTGCCATGGCGGGGCCGCACTGTCTCCCGCTGCGGTGCGCGCGGTGCGCGGCGCGGCGCGGGTGGCCGTCTATGACGACCCGGCGCGCGGCGCGGTGACGCGCTGGGAATGCACCAACAGCAGTGACTGGGTGTGCGCCCTTGGCCAGCCCGTCCGGGTGAAACCCCTGCGCGTGCTGCGCTATGCCGCCGATTTGCAGCTGCGGTCGTTGCATCCCGACGGGCACATTTTTCTGTGCCTGCGCGTGCTGGACAAAAACGGCCAGCCCATCGATGAGTTGTTTGCGCCGCGCATGCCCGGTTATTCCAATGGCGTCTGGCAGACCCTGGCCGGCGTCTGTGCGGTGCCGCCGCGCGCGCGTTCCGTGCAACTGTGCCTGACCGGCAATCAGACATGCGATTTGTTGCTTGATACATCCGTGCTGCAGCCGCATGCAGGCCAGGTCGCACGTGTTACCGCATCCGCCGCCCGGCCGTTCACGCTCGAGAACCAGGTGCTGGCCGTCACCTTCGACCCCGTTGAATGGTCGTTCACCGCGACCGACAAGCGCACCCGGCGCGTCTGGCACACCTTCCCCGCCGGCCGTCAGATCGTTGTCACCGGCGTGCGCATGCAAGGAACACGCCACGCCGATGTGACGGCCGTGTACCTGCCGGCGAATGCGCCATTGCGGTTGCAGGTGCAGTTGGAGGAAACCGCGCCGGAATTTTCGCTGCGCGCCACGCTGCCGCCCGAGACACCCATGCCGCTCTGGGCGGCGCAACTCGACGTCGTTCCCACCTTGTGTGACAGCGCGCCGGAGAGCGGCTTGGTGGTGCCGCTGGGCGAGGGCTTCTTCTTTCCGACCGCGGTGCGCGACCTGCCAACACTGATCCTGCAACTGGGCGACGGGTCGGGCTTGACGATGCCATGGGCGGGCGTGGCGAATCCGCGCACGGGCGCCGCCGCCATGTGGTTTACGCGCGATGAAGATGACGCGCTGGCGCGCATGTATTGGCACGAGGCGCCGGCGCGGGATGGCGTGTCGCGCGCCGCCAACGCGGTCAGTCTCTCGTGGATGTCACAGAAGGGTCAGTGGGGCTATGACCGCACGGTGCGCTTCTGGTTTGCCGACACCGGCGGCTACGTCGCGCTGACCAAGCGCTATCGGCGCGAAGCGGCGGCGAACGGCAAACTGGTGACGCTGGCGGAAAAGCAAAAGCGGCTGCCGCAATTGGCGCGCTTTCGCGGCGCACCGATCGGCTGGTTCAATTTTCTGTACCACGTGAAGGGCCAGCGCGCACGGCTGGATGCCCTGCGCTGGCTGTACCAGCACGGCGTGGACCGCATGCTTTTTTCGTCAGGCGAAGCGCTGGATAATCTACGACCACTGCAGCGCTGGGGCTGGCTGACGACGCAGTATGATTTGTACACCGATCTCTGGCCGCGGGAGGAAGCCGTTGTGGCGGGTGTGGCCGAGCAGAATCTGTTCGAGCAAGCGGATGATATCATGCTGCGCTACAACGGCAGCATGGCGCGTGGCTGGGTGATGCGCACCGACCATGGCGAGTTTCCGGGCTACACGCTCTGTCCGAACCGGCAACTGGCATGGGCCATGCGGCGCATTCCGCCGCTGATCAAAGGGCGCTCCTACGACGGGCGCTTTCTGGACACCACGACGGCGCTGCCATTCTATGAGTGCTACAGTCCGCGGCATCCCATGACGCGCAGCGAGGACAAGGCCGCGCGCCGCGCGTTGCTCAAGTACGTCGGTGATGTAAAACTCATCTGTGGCAGCGAGATTGGCTGTGACTGGGCCGTGCCGGAACTCTGCTACGGTGAAGGCATGCTCAGCCCGGTACCGTTCCGCCATCCGCGCGCCGGCGATTTGCCGCCCGATCTGACGCCGGTGCCGGAAACGTTCGCCTATCAGCTCAATCCCGCCGTGCGTATTCCCTTGTGGGAGCTGGTCTATCACGATTGCTTGGTCGCCTATTGGTATTGGGGCGACACGAACAACACGTTTCCCGAATTGTGGGGCCGCCGCAATCTGTTTAATGCCTTGTACGCCGTGCCGGCCATGTATATGGTGCAGCATACGCAACAATGGGAAGCCTGCCGCACCGGCATTGTCGCCACCGAACAATTGCTCAAACCCGTGTTTGCGGCGGCGGGGTGGAACGAAATGGTGGACCATCAGTTTCTGGCGCCGGACCGGCTGCTGCAACAGACCGAATTTGCCAACGGCGCGCGCATCGTGGTGAATTTCTCATCCGAGCCGCGCCAGCACGAAGGCCAGGTCATCGCCGCGACCAATTTCATTGTCATCACCAATGCGGTGGCACACACCGCACCTGCACCCAAGAAAATGGTGACCGCCACGCCGGCTGATAGCATTATGTGCAACGCTACGGGCGCGACATGGATGATCAATCTTGGCGCACCAGTTGCCGTGGCGCCTTTCGATGTGGTGCGCTATGGCGCTATGCTCAACGTCCAGTCGTTTAGCGCCGACAATGTCACGTTTCTATGTCTGCGCGTGCTGGATGCCGACCGGCACGAACTGCGCACGTTGTATGCGCCGCTCCTGCCGGCGTTTTCGATCACAGCGCAATGGCAGCGCGTGGCCGGCACCGGCGTGGCACCGGCCAACGCGCGGTTCTTGCAGGTGCAGCTTTGGGGACAACAAGCGGCAAAAATCCTGGCGCGCACGCCGGCACTGCAGCGCTTAGGCAACCGTGCGGCCGAGGTTGATCCATCTGCGCGGCGCCCCGTCCTGCTTTCGAATGCGTTGCTCCAGGTCACGCTTGATCCGCAGACCTGGTCGTTCTGCGCGACCGACACACGTTGTGGGCGGAGATGGCACAGCTTCGCAGCCAATGACCATATTCTGATTACCAACGTGATCCAAAGGGCCGCCCAGGAGGTCGCGTGCGACGGCGTGTATCTGCCGGCGAATGTGCCCTGCCGCCTGACGGTGCGTGTGGCGAGCGACGCGCCCGAAGTCAGCATCGGCGCGCACCTGCCGCACGCAACGCCAATGGCGCTGTGGGCCGCACCGCTCGAGGTCGTGCCGGCGTTGTGCGAGACGTCCGCCACGGCCGAGTTGGTCGTGCCGCTGGGCGAGGGCTTTCTCTTTCCCACCACCGACCCGGCCCTGCCGCCGATGCTGTTGCAGTTGGCCAGCGGCGAAGGTTTGTGCATGCCCTGGTTTGGCGTGGCGGATATGGCGTCCGGTGCCGCAGCAATGTGTTTCACGCGCGACGAAGACGACGCCTTGGCGCGCATGTTCTACCACCGCGGCCCGCCGGCGGATGCCGGTACCATCACGCTGGAATGGCTGTCGCAGACCAATCAATGGGGCTATGACCGCAGTGCCTCGTTCTGGTTTACGGACCACGGCGGCTATGTGGCGCTGGCCAAACGCTATCGGCGCGCGGCGGCCGCGGTCGGCAAACTAGTGACGCTGGCGGAAAAGCAGCAGCGCCTGCCGCAGATTGCGCGCATGCGTGGCGCGCCGGTCGCGTGGCTGCAACACGGCTATCAGTACACCAGCACAGTCGAGCGCACAGCCGACTTGCGCTGGCTGTACACGCAGGGCATCTCCAATATGATTGTGCCGTACACCCTGGGCATGCTTGACACCAATGACGTGCGGCGCTGGGGCTGGCTCTTTTCACGCTATGATCTGTACAGCGATGTCTGGCCCGCCGAGCAAGCCGAGCCGGCGCATGTGCCCAATCGCGTGTTTGGCTACCCGGATGATATTCAAGTGCTGGCCAACAGCACCCTTCGGCGTGGCTGGGTGCGCATGACCGAGCACGGCGAGTTTCCCGGCTATGTGCTCTGCCCGCGCCAGCATCTGAAATGGGCGCGCGCGCGCATTCCGCCCACGCTGGCCGACGGGCCGTACTTGGCGCGCTTGATTGATACGACCGCGGCGCTACCCCTTGGCGAGTGTTACAGCACCAATCACCCCATGACGCGCAGCGATGACAAAGCCGCCCGCCTTGCGTTGTTGAAGTATGTCGGCGAACTGGGACTGGTCTGCGGCTCCGAGATGGGCAGTGACTGGGCCGTGCCGGCGCTGTGCTACGGCGAGGGCCTGCTCAGCCCCGCGGCCTTTCGCCATCCCAACGCCGGCTATCTGCCGCTTAACATGCAGCCCGTCACGAACACGTATCGCTACATGCTCAATCCGGCCGTGCGCGTGCCGTTGTGGGAGCTGGTCTATCATGATTGCTGTGTGGCCTATTGGTATTGGGGCGATGCCAACAACACCTTCCCCGCGCTATGGCCGCAGCGCAATTTGTTCAATGCGTTGTACGCCGTGCCACCCCTGTACAAGATCGCCACCACGACCGAGTGGCACGCGGCGCGCGCGCAAATCATCGCGACGGATCAAATGCTCGACCCAGTCTTTGCGCAGATCGGCTTTGAGGAAATGACCGGCCATCGTTTTCTGACGCATGATCGCACCCTGCAATTGAGCGAGTTTGCCGGTGGCGCGCGCGTGGTCGTCAATTTTTCCACGACACCGCACGCGTTTGAACAATCAATCATCGGGGCAACAAACATCCTTGTGTTGCCGGCCCGCGTGGCTGCACCCGCCGCCGTGCCGGCGCGGCCGTTACTTTCACCCAAGAATAAACAATGAGCATGCAGGAAGCAATCTGGCAGGTACATGTTGACGCGCGCAACCAACTGTGCTGCACTTGTGCGCAGGGCAGCCTTGTCGCCGGGCGGCCGGCAGTGGAAACGGATTGCGAACAGGCCGGCGTGCTGCATACGCAGCGCGACGACACCACGCATGTCTGGCGTTGCGCCGACGATCTTGAATTCACCCTCGTCGTGCGCCCGTTGGCGACGCGCCCGGCGTGGCTTGAACTGCGCGCACAACTGCGCAACAGCGGCGCTGCCGCCGTGCCGCTGCAGAACGTCATGCCGCTCGTGGCGGAGCTCGTGGACGGCGCGACCCCCTTCGACGCGTGTTTCACCCAAGGCCAGAGCATGTGCGATCTCGCCGTGGTGCAGCCGCTGGCCGGCCTGTCGCCCGCCGCCTCGCACATGGTCGCCGGCTTTACCAACCAGACCGGCGGTGCCGCGCTGCTGATGGGCTTTGTGACGCATGACGCGTCGTTCAACAGCATCGCGCTTGCACGCGATGCAACCAGCGGGCGGGTCACGCTGCGCGCAACGGTCGCGCGCGAAGGCATTGCGCTGGCGCCGGGCGCGGCCCTCGAACTGCCCGTGTTACTAATTGGTGTCGGCGCGAGCATGCAGACACTGCTATACGCGTATGCTGGCATGGTCGCCGCAGCAATGCAGGCGCGCCCGGGCTGCTTTCAGTCCGGCTGGTGCAGTTGGTATGGCTATTACGGCACGGAAACGGCGGCGGACATCGCCGCCAACGTCGCCATTCTTGCCCAGCCGCCCTGGCGCGCGCATGTGCGCGTCATCCAGATTGATGACGGCTGGAACATCACCGCGCCGGGCGCGCCGCGCAATTGGGGTGACTGGCACGCCGGCCACAAATTCCCGGATGGCATGCGCGCCGTGGCGGACATGATCAAGGCGCATGACATGGTGCCCGGACTGTGGCTTGCGCCGTTTTCGGTCGAACGCGCCAGTCGCCTGTTTCAAGAACACCCTGACTGGCTTGTGCACGACGACCACGGCGCGCCCAAAGAGTTTTGGACGGTGTACGCGCTCGACTTGACGCAGCCCGCCGTGCTGGCATTTGTGCACGAAGCATTCCGGCGCGTCTTTGATGACTGGGGCTTTGATTATGTCAAAATCGATTTTCTGGTGCACGCGATCCAGCCCGGCATCCGCCACGATCCGCAGCAGACAACTGCAGAATTGTTTCGCAACGGCCTTGGGCAAATCCGGCGCGCGGCGGGCGAACGCTTCATTCTCAACTGCGGCTCGCCACTCGGCCCGGCGATCGGCTTGTGCGACGCAATGCGCATCGGCTACGACGTCTCCAGCCGCTGGTCCGCCATGGTGAACCCGGCCGGCTGGACGGTCGGCAATTGCTCCATCAAACCGGCCGCCGTGCAAACCATCGGCCGGCAATGGATGCATGGCGTGCTCTGGCAAAACGACCCGGACTGCGTGGTCGTGCGTGACTATGGCACCCCCGGCGAAATAAAAACTTTTGGCGAGGGCGCGTACGGCCTGAGTGATGACGAGGCCGCCTTCTGGCTCCGCCTTGTCTGGTTCACCGGCGGCATGACCTTGTTGAGCGAGATCATGCCGGAGCTGGCGGGCCCGCGCCGCAACCTGCTGCTGCGCGCGTTGCCGCCCAATCCCATGCCGGCGCGGGTGGTGGATTGGTATAGCCAGCCGGACGTGCATCTGCTGGCCGCGCCGGCCGCGCCGGGCACTCCCGCGCGCATCGGCATGTTTAATGTGAGCGACAGTGCGGTGCAAATAGCGCTGCCGGCGGCGCGCATGGCCTTGCCAAAGAAATGGCGCATGCAAGAGTGGCTGACCGGCGAAACACTATCCGGCAATGCAACAATGGCATATCAATTACCGCCGCATAGCGGGCGTGTCTGGGAAACGATGAACGATGAACGATGAACGACGAACGCTTAGGAGAGTATAATATGATGACTTCCAAAGAACGCGTGCTGACCGCCTTTGCCCATCAGGTGCCGGATCGCGTGCCGGTTGATTACGCCGCCAACAGCGGAATTGACCAACGCCTCAAGCAGCATTTTGGCTTGCAGCCCGATGATTATGTCGGCTTGTGCGCCGCACTGGGTGTGGATTTCATGGCGGTGAATGCGCCGTACTGTGGCCCCAAACGCCATGCCGATGATCCGGCCCGCGGCGTCATGGCTAACGAATGGGGCATTCGCCAGCGCTGGATTGAGCACGAAAGCGGCGGCTATTGGGATTTCTGCGATTTCCCCTTGCAAGAGGCCAGCGCGGAAGACGTTGCCGCTTGGCCGCTGCCATCGCCGGATGATTATGATTATTCACACATCGGCGAGCTCTGCCAGCGCTACCGCGACAAAGCCCTCTATGTCGGCAATCCCGGCACCGCCGACGTGATCAATGCCAACGGCATGCTGCGCGGCATGGAGCAAACGCTCATCGACCTTATCAGCGATGAGCCCGCCGGCTTGCTGCTGGCGCGCCGCCGCGTCGAGATTCAACTGCAGGTGCTCGAGCGCATGATCGAAGCCGCACAAGGCCAGATTGCGTTTCTGTGGATGGGCGAGGACTTGGGCACGCAGATCGCCCCGATTGTCAGCCTGGCATTGTATCGGCGCAACATTCGCCCGCTCCACGAACGGATCGTCGCGTTAGCCAAGGCCCACAATCTGCCGGTCATGATTCACAGTTGCGGCTCGAGCAGCTGGGCGTTTGAAGACTTTATCGAGATGGGCATTGCGGCGGTGGACACGCTCCAGCCGGAAGCCGCCCACATGGCGCCGGCCTACCTGAAAAATACCTTTGGTGGCCGTCTGGCCTTTCATGGCTGCATTTCGACTGCCGGGCCGGTCGCAACCGGCAGCGTGGCCGAGGTCGTCGCTGACTGCCGGCGCACACTCGACATCATGATGCCCGGCGGCGGCTATTGCTTCGCGCCCACCCATTGCCTGCAAGACAACTCACCCACCGAAAATGTTGTGGCGATGTATGAAACCGCCCGGCGGCACGGAACGTACTAAACAAACACCCCGGGTGTGGCAATGATCAACGCGAACGTGACATGGCAAGCTTCCTGGATCTGGGATGGTGGCACGCCTGCCCCGCGTAATTATTATCTGGCCGCTCGTCGTGAATTCACGCTGACGGAAACAGACACGCACGCGCCCTGGCGCCTGCACCTCACCGCCGACACGCGCTACCGCGTCTTCCTCAACGGCGTGTGGCTCGGTGACGGCCCGGCGCGCGGCTTTGCCCACAATTGGCAGTTCGACAGCTATGACCTCACCGGCATGCTGACGCCGGGCGCCAATCTGCTCGCCGTGATTGCGCAGCATTGGGGCGAGGGCACCATGCAGTACGCGGCCAGTGGCCGCGCCGGCCTGCTGGCCCAGCTTGAACGCGACGACAACGGACACTGGACCTATGTGCTCGGCACGGATGCCGCGTGGCAGGTGAGAGTACACGCCGGTTTTGTGCGGCCGATGCCGCGCATGTCGCTGCAAATGGCGTTCGTCGAGGCGTTTGATGCGCGTGCCTTCGCCGATGCATGGCTCTGCGCGGGCACAACTCCCGCGGGGTTTCAGCCGGCGTCCATCATCGGCCCGGTCGGCACGCCGCCATGGACGCAGCTCAGTCCGCGCCCGACGCCGGCGCTGACGCGCACGCCCCACCTGCCGCGCCGCGTGTCGCGCACCCGCCTGGTGCGGCCCGCCAATCTGCACCTCGGGTTCAACTTGACGCCCTACCTGATGCGCAAGAATGAGGACGGTGCACGCGAGTTGCCCGGCTTCGTTGCCTGCATCATTGCGTCGCCGGTGGCGCAGACGTTGCGCATCTGGGCCTTGGATTATTTTGACTGGCAGGAGCAGCCGTACGTCAACGGGCAGCAGGTTGAGAATGGCAAGCCAGTGCCTTTGCAGGCGGGTGAAAACTTGCTTGTTGTTGCCTGCGCCGCCGGGCCGCGCTATGTCTTCGATCGGTCCTATGCGGCGATGACAGACTCGCCGGTCGAGTTGCACGGCGTCTTTCAAGACCCAAGTCCGTTCACGGTGTTTGGCCCGCTGGCGGAATGGGCGGCCGTGCGGCCGCACGTCATCGCGGCGCGTGCGCCCCGCGATCTTGAGCCCTGGCGCGCGCAGGCCCGCCCAATTGCGCTCGCCGACGTGTATGCCCACGGCACGCCATGGGCCGAGACCACCGTGAGTGACACACTGCCCGGCATGCCGTGCATCGACAACGTCACGGCGCTCATCGGCGATGGCGGCGGCTGCGCAATTATCCATCCGAGCGACAGCGGCGATCCGGAGCTCACCCTCGATTTCGGCCAGGTGCTCGTCGGCTGGCTTACCCTCGATCTTGACGCACCGGCCGGGATGATCCTCGATTTCAACTGCTATGAGGCGATTGAAGACGGCCGCATCCATTACACCCAGGGCAATCAAAACGGCTTCCGCTACATCACGCGCGCCGGCCGCCAACGCTACATTTCGATTATGCGGCGCGGCTGCCGCTACGTCCAGATTACTGCGCGCCATCTGCATGCGCCCCTGCGGCTGCATGGCGTGCACCTGCTCTTCGCCACGCACCCCGCGCAGGAACACGGCGCGTTTGCCTGCAGCGATCCCCTGCTGACGCGCATCTGGGACGTGGGCCGCCACACCCTGCGCTGCTGCAGTGAAGACACCTACACCGACTGCCCCACCTACGAACAGGGCTTCTGGGTCGGCGATGCGCGCAATGAGGCCTTGATTGATTATGCCGCGTTTGGCAACATCCCGCTGCCGCGCCGCGGCATCGCCCTGGCGGCTGAGTCGTTGCAGCGCGCGCCCCTGCCCGAGTGCTGCATTCCGCAAACCGACGTCAGTATTCTCACTGCCTGGAGCCTGCTCTGGGTGTTCATGGTCGAGGAACACTGGCAGTTCACTGGCGCGCGCGACTGGCTGGCGCACATCTATCCGGCCGTCAAGACAACGCTGCGCCACTGCCGCGAGCAATTCACCGATGTGCGCGGTCTGCTCTCCATTGCCGCGTGGAATATGTTCGACTGGGCTGGCATGGACAGTGGCCACAAGTGTGTCGCGCATAATTCCATGTTTCTGGTCGAGGCCTATCGGCGCGCCGCCAGCCTCGCCGCCGTTCTTGAATTGCATGAAGATGTCGCGTGGTATCAGCAACAACGCGCGGCGCTGGTGGCCGCGATCAACACGCACTTGTGGAACGAACCACGCCAGGCGTACATTGACGCCCTGCATGAGGATGGCACGCCCAGCCCGGTCGTCAGCCAGCAAAACAATGCGCTGGCCTTGTTGTACGATGTGGCATCCGGCCCGCGCCGCGCGGCCGTGCGCACGCTGGTCGTCGCACCGCCCGAGGGCGTCGTGCGCGTGGGCAGCCCGTTTGCGCTTTTCTATGTGCTCGAAGCGCTGGCGCATGACCAACGCCATGAACAGATGCTGCGCATCATTCGCCAACGCTGGGACGAAATGCTGCGCAAGGGCGCCACGACTTTTTGGGAAGTTTTTCCCGGCTTTGAAAGAGACTGGTGGACGCGCAGCCATTGCCATGCCTGGTCGGCCGCACCAGTGTACTTCCTGACCCGCTACCAGCTCGGCGTGTGGTGGGCGGCGCCTGGCTATGTGCATGCCCGCATTGCGCCCGTGCCACTTGACCTGACCTGGGCCGAAGGGCGCGTGCCGACGCCGCACGGCGACATCAGCGTCGCCTGGAAACAGACCCCGGAGCTGTTTGCCATCACGATTGCGTTGCCCGCCGCCGTTGCCGCCACGGTCGTGCTGCCCGTCAGCGCGACGCAGTTCCCGCGGCTGGCGCCAACCGACGGAGTGGCAACCCAAGTGGACGACCGCTGGCACATCGAGCTACCTGCCGGCGCGGCCGTGCAGCTTGTGGCACAGGGCCATGCAATATGAATCATGCCCGCACGATTGACATCTTTGGAGACACCCACGGTCCCGCCGCCGGCGGGATCGTGGGTGACTACATTTTTTTGAACTCTTTTTCAGCCGCCCGTGAGGCAAGCCTGTGCGGATTTGGGAACTGCAACAACTTTGACAATTGTGCCACTTTATGCTATACTGCTATTTGACGGCGTATAGCAATCCGCCGCTAACCGGAACCGTTTGATGGAGACAAAGATGCGTACAATCGCCCGCGCCCATTGGTTGCAAACGACCTTGTTCGTCGTCTGTGCCGCGCTGCCCGCACTGGCCGACTGGGGTGCGGCGGAATCCCCCAGTTTTACCGTGAACACGGTTCCAGAGCCCGTCGCGGCGCTGGTGCTTGCCGGTCTGCTGGTGTTGTCGCTGCGCACGCGCGCATGCACACAGGTGGCGTAAAATGACAAACAACACAGGAATCTGCGCATCATTTGTTCTGGCCGCGGGCATGCTGCTGCTGACCGATGGCGCCGCGCGCGCCGCCGCGCCGGTGGTTTCTGGTGTCACTGCGCAACAGCAGGTGTCGCCCAGCACGCTGGTGGATATTTATTATACGCTGCAAGATACCGATGGCGGCTCCTTGGCCGTCATGGTCGAAGTCTCCACCAATGCCGGCCTTGCCTTTAATGTGCCCGCACCGCATTGCTCAGGCGATGTGGGCGACATCGTCAGCACCGGCGCGAACAAGCACATCGTCTGGGATGCCTTGCTGGACCTGCCGCAGTTTGTCTCCAGCGCCGTGCGGGCGCGCGTCATTGCCTTTGATAGCACGCTGACCCCCGCCGCCGATCCCGATCTGCAACTCCGTGCCGCCTGGCGCGGCGCCAACACCAATATCGTGCTCGAATGGGACCTGCAATCGCAGGGCACGGTCGACAATCTGCAGTTCAGCCCCTTCTACTGCTCCGTCAGCGAAATCACCGCCGCGCAATATTGTCGCTTCCTCAATGCCTGGAAAACGCGCTTCGCCGTCAAAACCGCACCCGCCTGCGTTGTCACCAGCGTGATGAACACCGCCCAGGGCAGCCCGCTGATCGACGTGGCCGCGCCGGGAACCTGGCAACTGAGCGCCATTCGCGCCACGGCCAACACGGACGACAACAATGCCTATTCCAAGATTGCGTGGGACGGCGCCGCCTATGTTTTCAACACCGCTTCGAGCGAGACCAACGAGCCGCACACGGAAGTCTCCTGGTTCGGCGCAGTGGCCTATTGCCAGTGGTTGAACGAAGTTGAATTCGGCGCCAACCCGGCCCAATGGAAATATCGCCTGCCCACTGAATGGGAATATGAATTTCTGATGGGCGCACGCGGCTACATCCCGCGCGGCACGACCCAGGATTGGGGCAACACCAGTTACATCTTTGGCCAATCCTACGACACCGCCAGTCGCACTGCCTACGCCGGGGACTACGTCAACTATGGTACCAATGGCTGGTATCAAGGCGTGGTTGTCACCGGCGCCAAAGGTGGACCGGGTGTGAACGCGCGCAATGTCTTCGGCATGTGCGACCTGAGCGGCAATGTGGTGGCCTGGTGCCTTGATTGGTGGAGCGCCAGCGTCACGCCCGCCGGCTGCAATTTTGTCAATCGCAATCAAGGCGCCGCGGTGACGCGCTCCGTGCGCGGCGGCCACTGGACCTTTGCCGCCAGCTTGTGCGACGTCGGCACCTACCGCTTTGCCGGCAATCCCACCGCGCTCAACAGCCGCTTTGGTTTTGTGGTCGTGCGCGACCGCTGAAGCGCGGCGGACCACCTTTATCTCAACCGCATTCACCCACGACGCAAGGCCGTGGGGGTCTAAAGAAGCTCTCCGCCGAGCTCGCCTCGGTGGGAACAAAGATTGAGAGGAGTGCGCGGCGTGCGGCTTTTATCTCAATGTCATTCACCCACGGTACCGCCAAGGCGCTAACGTGGGGGTCTCTGTAATCTCCCTTTTCTAAAGGGAGTACCCCGGCTCGGCGGGGGGAGGGATTTTGCAGAAGAGGAGGGCCGGCGTGTTTTCATTCAATCTTCTTCACCCACCCGTACTGCACAAACGACAAAAAATGTCGTTTGTGCCGCTTGTTACTGCTTCTTTGGCGTTGGTGCGCGGGCGACTGCAACCTCTTCCGCCAGACGCAGTCCTTCCGTCATGATCGCCTGGGCCACACTGTCTTTCGTGTGATAGCCTGATGTTTTTGTCGTCGTCTGGCGCACAACCAGCACCTCGACATCGCCTTCCTGAGTGAACTCCAGCGTCATGTTGGATGGCGCATCCGTGCGCTGCCGCAGGCGGTCGAGCCCGAAATCTTTCTTCGCCACCAGCACGGCGTAAAAATAGGGAAAGCTGCTGCCTTGCACCGTGTTGATCGCGGCCTGGCCGTACAAACCAAGAAACTCTTCCTTTTGGCCGGCCAGCCGCACACGGAATTTCACATCCTGCGGCATGCGCACGTTTTTGCCTTTCAATAACACATAGAATTCGACGGTGTGCTGTTGCAGCCCGGCCTGCAACGCTTTCAGCACGGCTTCATAGGTTGCGATCTTGATTAGCAACGACGGTTGGGTCAGCACCCGGCGCGTGCCGGTGAGCCAATGCGGCAGGAGCAGAATGGCACTGTTGACGACGATCATCGCTCTCATCGTATCCGGCAAAGAACTGACTGCCAAGAAAAGAACCAGCACGCCGGCCAGCAGCACCAGAATAAAGCCGCCCAAGCCATTGGAAATGTCCACCGCACTGCGGTCCCAGCGTTTCATGCGGCGGTGCAGTTCTTTGATTTGCTGCACTTGCGCCAGGCCCACCCGCTCCCATGCCGCGGCGGCATCATAGTTGGTGGCATCCATCCGGTTGTTATATCCGCGCACCAGCAGCAGCGCATTGCCCAACGCCACCAGCAGGCAGCCCGGCAAAAGCTGCGCCTGCGCGACTTGCAGCGCCAGGCCGGCAATGATGCAACCAAACCCGAGCAGCATCCGCACGGGATACGGCAGCGAACGCCAGAGCCAGAAAACGACCAGGCCTTGCTGATCGCGCGTCAAAGCCACAGGTGTCATGGGTCACGCTCCTGAAGTGACAAGTGTTGCAGGCGCCGGCGCAGGCTGCGCCAGCTCCTCACAGCCCAGCGCGCGCCAGTACAGCAGGCACGCGCCGTGGCAGACATTAAGGTCGGGACAAGTGCGGCAGCGCGCCGGCGCAAAGCGCTTGCCGCGATAGGCGCGCGTGCGCTCGGACTGCCACAGAGTTTGGAAATCATCGCGCACCAGGTTGCCGACCGGATCGTCGCAGGCCGAGCAAGGCAACACATCGCCGTTCGGCGCAACGGACAACAGGCCGTCACACGCGCCACAGCCCTTGGCGCCCAGTCCGCGCGCAATGGTGTTGAACACGCACAGCGGCATGGGCGCGTACCACATGAATTCGACGTCCTGGCGCGCGCTTTCGGCGTGCAACGCTTCAATGAGTTCGCCGACTTCGCTGTAGCGCACTTGCAGCTCGCGGTGCTCGGCGCCACTGCCGGTCGGGATCAGCAGATTCATGCTGAAACGATCGCCGCCGAGCGTCTCGCGCACAAAACGCGGCATCAAGACGCATTCCGCCAGGTTGGCGCGCGTGACCGTCGTGTTGGCGTGCGTGTGAATGCCGGCCGCGCGCAGATGCTGGACCGCGGCAACTGCGCGGGCAAACGCGCCCGGCATGGCCACCAGTGCGTCATGTGTCGCGGCCGTCACGCCTTCCAGACTCACCTGCGCGGAATCCAGCCCCGCTTGCGCCAGGCGCCGCGCCATGCCTTCGTCCACCAGCGTGCCGTTGGTGATCAGATTGACGCGCAGCCCTGTCTGCTTGGCGTGCCGCACCAGTTCGGCCAGATGCGGCACCAGCAGCGGCTCGCCGCCGGTGAAACTCAGCGACGGCACGCGCGCCTTTTCGAAGATCGTGCTGATCACCCGCCGTTGTGCGCGCCGGGTCAATTCGGTTCCGGCGATTTCGGAGACATAATGAAGCGATGTGGATGCATGCGCATCGTGAGATGGGCAAGGGAAGGTGGGAGCCGCACTCCGTGCGGCGATGCTGCTCTTCCCTGCATCGCCACAAGGGACTGTGGCTCCCACATTGAGACGAGTCGCCGGAACCAGCGTCAGCTCGCCGACTGTGCCGGTGCGGCCGCGCGTGCAGTTGCAGCCGGCATAGCAGAACCGGCAGCGTAAATTGCAGCGATACGTCAGGGCAAATTCCGCCAGCACCGGATAGGTCGAAAATTCGAGCGGATGCGGCATGGTCGTCACCGCCGGATTGGCGCAAAATTCATTCAGCCGGCCTTCGAGATAATGCCGCACGGCCAACAAATATGCGCCGACTTCGGTCGGCGTGATCTGGGTCGGCGTGAGCCGCGCGAGCACGGCTGCGTATGGCGCGCCATCCAGCAATGCCTTCAGAATGCGCGCACCGCTCGGATTCAGCTTGCAGGCCACGTTCGGCCGCTTGATTAAGAGATTGTCTTCAAGCCGGACAAACACATACGGCCGCACCCGGGCAATGTATTCGTCCACCCAGGACAAGGCGTGCGTTGGCGTGCTCTGCGTCATGTGCTCGTGCCGCGCCACTAATGTGAGCCGCCGCTGACGCAGGCCGAGTGACACGCCGAATGGCAGGCGGAATGGCAGGCCGAGTGACACGCCGAATGACAGGCGGAGTGGCACGCATCGTGGCACACATTCAGGTTGAGCGCAAGGTCGGTGCTGACCGGCGCTTGGAGAAAATGCTCGGCGTCAACTGGAATTGCGGTGGCATATTGATACGGATCGCGCCGCCAGACAAAGGGCGTGTTCTGGCGGTAGTTGCGCGTGTGCCAATACCAATAAAACCAAGCCTGATCATCCGCGCGTTCGCGTTCGACCGGCTGGGTCTCGTGCGCCGCCAAATAGTCATTAATGATTTTTCCATAATGTTTTTGGGTGGCCTCGATATCGGCATCCCATGCTTTTTCCTGCACCACGCGCACGGCCCGATTCATCAGCTCTTCGAGCTCGGCCTGCGAAAACTGACCGTCATTCGCCAAGGCGCGCAGAAAACGTTGCTCATAGTCGTCCAAGGCGCTGTCCGGCGGCTTGTTGTCCACCCGCACGCGCAGCGGGTCCTTGCTCAGCACGCTGAGATAGCCTGCGGCGGCAAAGCCGTCGAGCATCGCGCTGAGAATGCGCGCCAGTGGAATGCCGAGATACAGCGCGGCTTCCACCGGCGTCAGATCTGCGCAGACCTTGCCCGGCTTGCGCATGCTCGACAGCATCAGCTTGGGCGGCGTCCAGTCCAGTTTGTCCCAACCAATTTCGCTCAAGCCGCGCTGCGCAATCACCATCGAGCGCTGTTTGGACATGACAATGCCGACAAACACCAGCAGCACCAAGCCAAGCCCGATGATCAATGGTTTGCGCGCAAAACGCTGCAGGGCGCGCGGCATCTGCAATGGCGCTTCATTGTCGCCGCGATCGGCGATTGCGGATTCTGCCTGCTGCGCACCATTTCCGCGCGCCGGCAGCGCAAACCACGCGGCCGGTAAGTAGCATTGCACCTGCAAGTGAAACCGCACACCCGGCTGATTCTTGTGAAACACGATGGCGAGCCGGTCCTGCGGCCCGCGCCGGTAGTCTATCAAGTAGTTTTTATTGACCCACGGCTCGGTCAACACATTTTGCTCTGTGGTGGCATACCGCCGCGGATCCACGCCGGGCGGCAGCACATGCGGCGTGAGCAACGTCAAGGTGTAATGGTCTTGCGCGGCCGACTCATCCCACTGGGCCGGCGCCCAGTTGAAAACCACCAGATCGCGGCCATCCTTGCTGGTGGTCGGTTCGAGATAGCGTGCGGCGCCGAAATCCGTGTCAAAATAAAACACATAGGTCAGCGTGCCGCGCCCGACCCCGCGGCCGTCGCCCAGCACAATATCCCACAAGCCCCGGGCAGTGCGGGAAATGTCGAGGGAGTACTTGCCGCCGCTGCTGTCCACGGCGTACGAGTCACTGCTGACGCGCTGCACCGGCAGTCGCGGATCTGGCTCAAAATAAAAGCCGTGCAATTCGCCCGACAGCACGCGCCACTGCACCGTGTACGCGACCACAGCCGCGCCATTCGCGCGCAGGTCCACGGCTGCTTCGACGAAATTGATTGTGCCCTGGCCGGCGGCCAGCGGCACGGCCAGCGCGCTTAGCAGGGCACCGGCCGTCAGAGTTTGTCGGAACGAGCGCATGGGCACCTCGGGGTGGTCATTGAACAGGATCAGCTATCGCGTGCGAACAGTGTAGCAAGCCAGGCGGGGCATGTCAAACGGTGCCAGGCGCTGCGCCGGCACCGAGTTTAAAGTTTAAGGTTTTAAGTTTAAGACCCCCACGATCCCGCCGTTGGCGGGATCGTGGGTGAATAAGATTGAGAAAACCAGGCGCGTTGGCCTTCTTCCCAATCTTCCCTTCCACCGGTCCCGCCAACGGCGCGGATCGGTGGGGAGGGCAGATGCAGAAGCGCCCCACGACCTATTGACGCACTGACGCACCATGCCGCTGGCTTTGGGCCAGTGCCGCCACCGGCGGCATGGGAGCGACCTCCGTGTCGCGAATCTGCTGCGGATAATTGCAATCTGGCGACCTAAGCGCGGCAGCTACAGCAGCGTCTGGACGCGGGGGCCCGCGTCCCTCCCGAAAAACGCCTCTGCGGAAGGGTCGCCGGCCCCGGCGACCATAACAGCAGCGTCTAGACGCGAGGGCCCGCGTCCCTCCCGGGAAACGCCTCTGCGGGAGGGTCGCCGGCCCCGGCGACCGTAACAGCAGCGTCTGGACGCGGGGACCCGCGTCCCTCCCGAAAAACGCCTCTGCGGGAGGGTCGCCGGCCCCGGCGACCGTAACGGTGCGACCGGCTTGATGCCCCCTACTTCGCGCGCGCTGCGCCAGCCGCCGGCAATACGCCGGGCGTGTTTGTGGCGCCGACCTCGGCATTCAGTATGCCAACCCAATTGTTGGTGCTGGGCGGCAGGCCCGCGTCTTCGCCTAATCCGCGCGCCAGCTCCGCCAGACGCTGCGCAACAATCGCATAATTCAAGCTGTGCTGCTCCGCGGCGCACGCCAATTCCTCCCGTGTCGCCGTCAACCGCGCCTGCGTTATCCAGTTCAAGAAGGGCAACCGCTGGTTCAACACACAATCGTCGGCAGCGCCAGTGCTAACATCGCGCATCATCACCGGCAGGCAACGCTGGAACATAATCGCATAGTTTACGGAGTAATTCGAAAAATCTGCGCCGTTGAGCGCCTCCTCCACACGCGTTTGTATGATGGCAGTGAGCTGCTCGCTTTCCGGGCAATACTCACTGCTCGTCGCCATGGAACGAAACAGCCCCGCGGCGGGCGCAAGGAATTCCAAAGGATTCATAATGCTGAGTTCGTTCGCAGACAAGAATTTTCCGAGAAACTGTTGTTTCAACGCATTATCTTCTGTGGTGTGCAATGCCTTCTGCAATGTTGTCAGTTGCGGCAAAATGTACACAGCCCACCACGGTGCGTATTCATTGGCCGTAACACCGTCAAGATGGTTGCGCCACATTTCCAATATCCACTTCGTGAGATCTTTGCTTATGCGCGGATACGCACGCAGATCCTCCGGCATGTCCATACTAAGGCATGACGGCGTCATAAGAAGCGTCTTGGCCGCAGCCACGGCAGCGGTGGTGCACAGCGGCCCTTCGCGCAGGAATAGGCGCAGCGCCTCTTCGGCTTGCTGTCGCAGCGCCGCTTTGCCGTTGGCTGGCGCGGCCGGCGCGGCCGGCGCGGTCGTTGTGGCAACATACTTGCGAATCTCATTCAGCGGCGCGTCAAGCTGCCAGATGCTGTTGCTCAAGGCGTCAAAGCGCTGCTGCCAGACGGCCCGCAGCCAATGCCCTGTAAAAGTTACTTGGGTATACCAAGCGCTCTCGTGATGTGCACCGAGAGTCCACACAAGTGTGTTGGACAGGTCCCATTCACATTCGACTGTTCTGCCGCCACCTGAACCCCACATTGCTCCGTTAAATGTAAATGGCGTGTTTGTTAAGTCACCTATTGAAAAAAGATCGCATATGCGTTTTGGTGGCATGTTTGTCGAATAAATCTCAAGTGCGCTCTGAAGATAATAAGGCGTTGGAACGCGCATGAGTCCTGCGGAAAAAGGCCCATCGCCAAAAGATATTTGCCATATCGACACGTTCCAGTCTCGCAGCTTTCCGTTAACAACCTTGGCACCAGCGCATAACGAACGTTCCAGCTTTGGCGTATCGTAAACAATAGCGGCGGCGGTCTTATGCAATCGCGACAATTGCACATTCAGGACATCCGGTTCGCGCAGTTGCAGCGCCGCAAACGAGGCGTATCGCGCCAGGTTGTTGACGGCCGCCATGGCTAGATAGGGCTGCTTTTCGATGATGTACTCTCGCGCCGTAGCGTACCAGCGTTCGAGTGCGCGCGCCACCGGCGCCGGCGCGTAGCCGGCGTCTGTCCATGCCAGATCGTTGAGCAGTCGCTGATAATGGCGCGTGACCATGTTGGAGCTGATGCCCATTGCGGCCGCATTGAAGAACCAGTTTTGCATGATCGTGCGCAGCAGGCTGGTCTGCACGCGAATCACTTCGGCCAGATTTGTGCGCTGCGTCAGCCCGTCCAAATACTCATCAAAGGTGGTGCGATCCACCTGGGAGCTGCGCCAGTCCAGCGTGGTCCATTGATATTGCAGCGCGTCGCGAACGTTGCGGTTGGCATTCGCATCGCGCGGACTGTCGCCGCCGAGCGCCAAGGCATTGCGCAGGTCGTCGCACGGCAGGCCTTTGTCGGTCAGGGCGGTCATGGTTGTGCGCATCACCTCGGCCTGGCCGTTGCGCAGCGCGGCGGTCTGCGCCACGCCGGCCACGCGCGCAAGCTGGTCGGTGGTCAAACTGTGATCCTGCAACAGGCGCAGCGCAGCATCGGTCGCAACTGCCGGCGCGCCCTGAATGTAAAGTTGATGCTCGATTTCCTTGATGGCAACATCCGTGCTGACGGCGGCGCAGGCAAGAGCAGCACTAACGGCAATTGAAACAATCCATTTCATACCAACCTTCCTGATTCAGGTTACAGAGTAACGTTGTGCCACCATCATAGCAGATGCGATTGGTGCAGTTGTCACACCGATGTCAAGAGGGCACATAATCCTGTTCTAACACTTTTTCTTAGTGCTCCCCACCGATCCACGCCGGCGGCGGGATCGGTGGGAGCAAAGATTATGAAATGGTGATTCGCGCACCGACTCTCCTCCCAATCTTTCCTTCCACCGGTCCCGCCAACGGCGTGGATCGGTGGGAGGGCAGACCCCCACGATCCCGCCGGCGGCGGGATCGTGGGTGAATAAAATTGAGAAAAACCGGGCGCGCCGACTCTCCTCCCAATCTTTCCTTCCACCGGTCCCGCCAACGGCGTGGATCGGTGGGAGGGCAGACCCCCACGATCCCGCCGGCGGCGGGATCGTGGGTGAATAAGATTGAGAAAAACCAACACGCCGTCCTTCCTCCCAATCTTCCCTTCCACCGGTCCCGCCAACGGCGCGGACCGGTGGGGAGGGCAGAGGCGCCGGGCCCGCCGACCATATTCCAAATCTTTTCTCCCACCGGTCCCGCCAACGGCGTGGATCGGTGGGTAGGGCAAGCTAGTGCTTGCATAGAATGGCATCCACATCATACTCGCTGAACGTGCCAACATAGAACTGATCTTCCCATATGCGACCGCTGCGCATCTGTTCGGCGACCCCATTTTGGAATGCGCAACCAATGTTGTTGGGTGACCGTTGCGGATCACCGCGCAACGCACAATGGACATGGTCCGGCATAACCGACACCATTGCCACTTGGCACGCCAGCTTTTCACCAACCGCCAGAATCCCGTCGCGAATGCACGCCAGTTCGCACTCTTCAACGAATCTATGACGACCGCTGACAACCAAGACCAGGTGCAGATTGTACCAATAGCGACCGTGTGCAGTTTCCGCAGGCTTGGAGAGATCAACCGTTGGTACAGTCACCGTGTACTGCTGCAGCCTCGCCACAAAGCGTGGATCAGCAAAGTCTTCTTTTGCCAGCTGTCGCCCCAGATACTGCTCGACCACCGCGCGCACGTTGTGCCCAACACTGCGTACGGCAACCTTGCGGCTGAACACAACTGCATGGCCCTGCGCGCGGAGCGCATGCTGGAGCCGACCTTTGGCGCGTTGTGCGAGTGTCGCAGGACTTGTCTCTGCGTCCGTGCTGAACAAGACCTGTAGCATATCGTCCTGCACATGAACCGCATCAACAGTTAGGTGATCTTGTGTAAAAACTGACGGTGACTGTTCCAGCACGGCAGTAACTGTCTGCGAATCTAAGGGTGCGCCGGTGGTCCAGCCTGTCCAACCATATTGCAACCGATGAACAATGTTGTTGCCTTGTCCTGTATACAACATTAGTCATGCCTCATGCCGTGGGTGAAGGAGATTGAGAAAAACCAAGCGCGCCGGCCTTCGTCCCAATCTTCCCTCCCACCGAGGCAAGCTCGGTGGGGAGGGCAGATGCAGAAGACCCCCACGACCTCGCGTCGTGGGTGAAGGAGATTGAGAAAAACCAAGCGCGCCGTCCTTCCTCCCAATCTTCCCTCCCACCGAGGCAAGCTCGGTGGGGAGGGCAGAGACACCAAGCGCCGGCCTTCGTCCCAATCTTTCCTCCCACCGAGGCGAGCTCGGTGGGGAGGATAGAGGCACCGGGCGCGCCAGTTTTCCTCCCAATCTTCCCTTCCACCGGCACAAGGCCGGTGGGGAGGACAGAGACACCACGCGCGCCGGCCCTCCTCCCAATCTTTCCTTCCATCGGCGCAAGGCCGGTGGGGAGGACAGAGGGAGGGCATGCTCATGGCCCGACGACAAGCTTATACCCATGGCGGTGTTCGGTCGCGATGCTCAGACCCGTGCCCTGCGCGAGCTTCCTGCGCAGCGCGAGGATGTGCGTGTCAATCGTGCGATTGGTCGGATACGTCTCCGGCGGCCAGAGCTGGTCGAGAAACTCGTCGCGCGTGACCGGCCGACCATCGCGGGCGATCAGCAGTTGCAGCATTTCCAGCTCTTTGCGGGTGAACTCGACTGGCACGCCGGCATGCGCGGCGGTCCAGCGCGCGAAATCGAAAGTCCACGTGCCGCGCGTCACTTGTTGCTCGAGCGCGGACTGACTGCGCCGCAGGACGGCGGCGACACGCTGGAGCAGTTCCTTGATCGAGAACGGCTTGACAACATAATCATCCGCGCCAAGCTCGAAGCCGTCAATGCGGTCATTCGTTTCGCCGCGCGCGGTCAGCATGATGATGGGCACGCGATTGCCTTCTGCGCGCAAGGTGCTGCAGACATGATAGCCATTGATTTTCGGCATCATGATATCGAGCACGATCAGCGCGACGGCGTGGGTGCGCACCAGATGCAGCGCTTCTTCGCCGTCGGCCGCTTCGAGCACGCGATAGCCCTCGGCCTCGAAATTGCGCACCAGCACTTTGCGCAGCACCGCTTCGTCGTCAGCAATGAGAATGGTCAATGGCATAAAAATAAAAAAAATGTTAACGAAGAGGACAAGAGTGCAGCAAGAGTCCAAAAGAGGCAGAAGGCATTTTTGGTTGTAAGGTATTCGGGGTACCGTGATTCATGCACCAACTCCCAAAAGTGATTGTTGACGAGGACAATTTTCATGCACTCTTTGTCTCTCTTGCCATCTCTTATAACTCTTCGTAAAGATTCAGCTTTCGCGCGGCAGGGTTACGGTGAACGCGCTGCCTTTACCCAGCGCGCTCTCGACGCTGACACTGCCACCGAGCGCTTCCGCCAGCTCGCGCACAATGGCCAAGCCGAGGCCTACGCCGGGATACTCGCGCGTCAGCTCATCACCAACGCGATAGAACCGCTGGAAAATGCGCGCGTGCTCATCGGGCGCAATGCCAATGCCGAAATCCTGGACGGTCACGCTGGCGTGCGTGGCATCCGCGGCAATCGTCACGACAATTTCGCGGGCCGTGCCGGAATATTTGACGGCATTGTCCAACAAATTATACACAATGCGCTCCAACGCTTGCACGTTGCCGTTCACCACCGGCGTCGCCTGCGTACGCACGGTGATCACGATGCCTCTTTGCGCCGCGGCCAGACTGACGGTGGCGACCGCCGCGGCGACGGCTTTGTCGAGTGCTACCGGCTGCAGGGCCAGTGCCCGGCCGGCACTCGGCGCGCGCGCCACATCAAGAATGTTGTTGACCAACTGCGTCAGCCGGTCGCTTTCCGACATGATCAGCTTGGCGTATTCGTGCTGGTCGTCCGGCTCGTGCACGACACCGCGCTCGATCGTTTCGGCCAGTGCGCGCACGGCGGCAATCGGTGTGCGCAATTCGTGACTGACTGCCGCCACAAAATTCAATTGATGCGCCAGCAGCAGGCGTTCGGCGCCCAGCAGGCGCGCGGCTCGGATCGTCAGCCACACCAGCAGGATGAACAGCCCGCTCAGCCCGCCAATCTGTGCCAGCATGCGCACACGATACCGGGCCGCCCAGCGCGCGGCGTCAAACGGCACCAGGGCCAGGGTAACACCATATAGATTGGTTGCGGCACATTCACCCAGCGCCGCCGGCTCAAACGGTCGGCGAACGACGATATGCACAAAACTATTACTGGCGTGCGCCGCCGCCGCGGACTGCCATTCGTCTGCAATCCACGTGACACAGCGGTCTTCGTCAAGCCAGTAGCTGGTAGTGGTTGCGCGTCCGGCGTCACTGCCGGCGACCCGCACGCACAGCCCGGTCTGCGGCAGAAATGCGGCAAGCATCACGCGTGCGCGCTGCACAAGACTCGGATCGGCGCCCAGCCACGCCAGCCGTTGCACCAGCGCCAGCGTGGCATCGCGCGCATCCGGCGCGGTGCGCAGGTCCAACGCGCCGGCGGCGTCCAGCCATTGCGCCGCCGCAGAATCAAACCAAGGCGTGTGGCGCTGCAGCGCAAGTTCTTCCAACCATGCGGCCAGCCGAACTGGGAATCCATGCGCATCCATTTCGTGGGCATAGCATTCTTGCAGTAGGCGATAGACTGCGCTGGCGCGATTGGTATCGCCCGCGGTTTGCGCAGCTTCGGCCACGCGCCAGGCAATCTCGACCGCCGTCGCGCGGTCATGCCGCACCAGCCGCGCCAGTACCGGGTCGGTCACGACCTGCCCGGCCGCGTCGTTGGTCAGCGCGGCCACTGGCACATTTGACCAGATGGTTGTCGGAAAATAATTTTCAACCAAGCGCGCGAGCGAGGAGGTCGCGCAGGCTTGCAGCGCATAGGTACACGGCGGCATCACCGGCGTGCCATCGTCGGCAATGGTGATGATTGCACGCGCCACGCCGGAGGTCTGCAACTGCGGCTCTGCGCGCGTGCATGCCTCAGGCAGCCACACGTCCAGCGCGCGCGCGAATGCGACGAGAATGTCGTGCGATTGCGCGGTGTCCAGCCGCTCTCCTGCACGGAACTGCGCGACAGAGTAAACAATGCCGGCTGCCGTTGCCAGCATCATTAGAATCAGAAACAGCAACAGCAAGCGCGGTCTGCCGCGCATGCGGCGGTCGAGCAACGACGAGGTGGATCGCACGGCACTAGTCATGAAGGTAGCATAGCCGTTCTGTCCGCGCGAGTTGTCACGCAGTTGTCAACCCGCGCGGATGCAAAGAGGATAGGCCGCTGCGTTATGAAGCCCATTTCAGGGAGATCTTCTTCCCAGAATGAGCACAGTCGCGGAGATACAGATTGATCAGATTTTGATAAGGCACACCGGTTTCCCGCGCCAAGCCCTTGAAGTACTCGATGACGTCTGTGCCCAAGCGCATCGTGACTTGTTTGCGGAAGTGCTTGGCGTAAGGGTTGCGAATCGAATCGGTAAAATCGTATTCTTTTCTCATAGGTAGCTCCCGTACTGTTTGCGTTCGTCTGGTGTGGCTCTACGAGCCGAGATAATTCGAATAAACCGCGTTGCGTTCATAATTATATTGTATTGTTTTTGGCATTACAATGCAAGCAAACGTCAGATAAATCCATGCCTGAATCAATTGTTTTTCCAAGGGCCACCGGCCCGCTTTCAGCCCTTGTATTTTTTGGGTTTAGATTCCTGGGGCGGTGCTCCAGGCTGGGATAAAACGCGCCTTTGGCGCTACAAAACGTCTTTGGATTGACATAGTCCTTGACATATCAAGGATGTGTGCTGGGCACTTTCCCAGCGCGCGGGGTCTTGAACAGGCGCCGCGAAAGCACGCGATAGGCCGGCTGGTATTCTTTGATAAACGCCGGCGTGTGATGCACGACCGGATAGTTGTTGCTGCGCACAAACGCGTCAAAGGCCTGTACGTCCGCGCGCGCCAGCGGCACGGTGCCGCTGTTCACCGCGGCGACAACGTGCTGCCAGGCTTGGGAAACCGCCGCCGGGTCGGCCTGCGCGGCATGCACCGACTGCCACATGGCCCGCGCCACTGGTTCGAGTGCGCCGCCGCGCGCCTTCCACGCGCGCAAGTTGAACCAAGCCCAGTCATCGGCAACACCAATCGGCAGCCAGAGCGTTTCATTGGTCGGCGTGACTTGTTGCCATTCGTTGGTCAGTTCGTCTTGCAGTGCGGCACCGGCTTGCGCAAGATGGCCGGGGCCACAGATGCCTTGATACAGCATTTTGTACACATCTTGCGCGGTGGCGCGCGGGAAGCGTTCGAGAAATGCCGCCGCGCGCTGGGCCGGCGCGTGTGGCGTGACAATCACACTGGTCATGCCGGTGAAATATAGTTGGGCACAGCGTTGCACATCGGCCGGCGTCAAATACTGCACGGCTTGCAGTAGCGCATCGGCATACCACGCGCCCACGCCGCGATATTCCGACACCGCCCCTTGCGCGGCCTGCGCCGCGGGCGATTGCTGCTGACTGGCCAGACTGACCGCCAGGGCGGTCTTGGCATCGTTGACGATTTGCGGTTCAAGCGGCAGACGACAAAGATCGTCGATTGCCGCCGCCATTTTTTGCCGCACCAGCGCGGCGTTGTCCGGCAGGCATTGCGCCAAGGCGAGCAGGCCGCCGGCATGCGTGTCACTGAGCACATCGGCATAAACCACATAGACCAAATCGGCGTCGCCGCGCAAGACATCAAACAATTTGCCGCTGAGCCCGCCCAAATAACTGTTGAGCAACAGCAGGGCGGGATACATGGGCGTGCCGGCCCGCGGCGCGGGATAACCCAGCATCACGGTGGCCTGCGCGCGCGGCGCGGGAATGACGGCGGAGGTGTGGAGAGATGAAGGGATGGAAGCATGGAGGAATGGAGGAATGGAGAAATGGAGGGACGGAGCGGGGAGCGCGGCAAACAGGGCGGTGCACTGTTCCCGCACCGCGACGGGGTCAACATTGCCCGCGATGGCGATAACGATATTCGACGGTTGGAGCAACGCGCGGTGAAACGCTGCCAACTCGGCCTGAGTGATGCGCGCCACCACGTCACTGGTGCCGCTTAAGGGCATGGCATAGGGTGTGCCGGCAAAGAAGGTTGCGCGGAAATCGAGCATGGCCTCGACTTGCCATTCATCGCGTGCCGTGCGAATTTCGGCCAATTGCACGCGCCGTTCGTTTTCGAGTTTGTTGGTGGGAAGCGCTGCATGCAGGAGCGTGTCCGCAAGAACATCCAGCAGGGCGGGCAGGTCCGTCGGCGTGCATTCGAGGTCGCCGGCAATGCCATCGCGGCGCGCCTCGTAATGCAATGCGGCGCCGCGCGCTTCGATCGCTTGCGCAACGTCGTCGGCTGTGCGCGTGGCGGTGCCTTTGGTCAACATGCGCGCCAGCAAAGTTGAAATGCCATTGTTGGTCGCTGTTTCCGTCACGACACCACCGGGAACATAGACACTGACAGCCACCAGTTGCGCGGCATGGCTGGGGCGCACAACCACGCGCACGCCATTCGCCAGGCGCGTGATGGTGTTGGTCTCATCCGCGGCGACGGCTGCGGTGCTTGCGCCAGTCTGCGCGGGACCACGCGCGCGCGGCCGCACGGTCACCGAAATCTGGGCATTGGTCTGCAAATACACGCGTGCCACGGCCAGCACATCCGAAACAGTAAGTTGCATGAATTGCCGCGACACATCGCTGCCGAAATTGGGATCACCGGCGGCGACATCGCTGCCGCCCAGCAAGCCGGCAACGCCATTCACGGATTGCAGTGCGCGCGCATACTCAAGTGCAAAGCCGCGCTGAATGCGGGCGACATCGGCGGGCGCGAACGTTTTTTCGCGCGCGGCCATGCACTCCGCCACAATTGCCGCGACTGCTGCCGTTTCGCCGCCCGGCTCACAGGCATAGTCGATGATAAACAGCCCTTGTCCCAGGGATGGCGTCCAACTAAAGGTGGAGACATCGGTGACGACGCGTTGCTCATTTTTGACGCGTTGCACCAGCGGCGCCAGCTCGCCCTGGCCCAGCACTTTGGCGAGCAGATCCAGCGCCTGCGCATCGGGATGCAGGCCGCTGACGGTCGGAAACGCAATACAGCCCTTAACCTCATTCACGTTGGCTTCTTTGACGGCGGTGCGCGGCGCCCGCACGGGCGGCTCGGCCGGAATGGCGCGCGGCCATTCACGCCCGGGCTTGATCGCGCCAAAGCTGCGCTCGAGGACCGGTTCAACGTCCGCGCGCGTCAGCGGCCCGACCACGACCACGGTCATGTTGTTGGCCACATAGCGCTCGCGATAATAGCGTTGCACGTCCGCGCGCGTCAGCGTTTCAAAGGTCGCGCAATAGCCGGCCACCGGCACGCGCAACGGGCTGACGTAATAAGCCGTGTGGCTCAGCAGCTCCCATAAAATAGTATCCGGCTCTTCCTCGCCCATTTTGATTTCCTGGACGATCACGCGCTGCTCGCGCTGCACTTCATTGGTCGAAAACGTGTAGCGATATAACTGATCGGCAATGACGTCGGCCATGACCGGCCATTGATTCGTCAAGGTCGTCATGTGAAAACAGGTTTGATCCTCGGACGTGTAGGCGTTGTGCGTGTCGCCGAGTGTGCGCGCCAGGGCCTTGATTTCCTGCTCGCTGCGGCGCGTGCTGGCGCCGAAGACAATATGCTCGACATAATGCGAAATGCCGCGGCCCAAAAAATCATCTTCCAGCGCCGCGCCGGTTTTCACGAATGCGTGGAGCGTCACCAACGGCGTGCCGCGCTGGGTGTGGACAATGACGCGCAGCCCGTTGCTGAGCGCAAACAGTTCGTGCGGCACACGCTCGATGGTGCCGGCCGACACGCTATTAGCGCAGAAACTCAGGAGAAGAATAAGAAGAGCAACAAGGGATTTCATTGGGATAGGGGTCAGGGTTCGGGGTTCAGGGTTCAGGAAAAATGATGAGTGACGAGTGATGAATGATGAGTGTTCGGTGGAGGAAGAGCAGCGGCAGGAAATCCCCCAACCCCCTTTTCCAAAGGGGGACGGCAGCGACCCCCAATCCCAATCTCCCTGGCGGCGTCTGCGCCGTACCGCCAACGGCGGTAGGCGTACCGGCAGCCGGGGAGGGATTCTGCTCAAAGGGGGACGGCAGACCCGCATCGTTGCTAGACCGCCTGTGCATGCGCCTTGTGCGCTGCTGGTCGTGGTGCGCATGTGGAGCAGGATTTTGGATAAATTCTCGCGCGGCACGATAAATTTATCTGACACGCAACCGCTGCGTCTCCAACCTAAAACTTTAAAACCTTGAAACCTAAAACCGGTTTTCATGATCCGCCGCGCACGACTGGATTGCGCAGGCGGCCGATCGTTTCGATGTCGACCTCAACCACATCGCCGGGCTGCAACGGGCCAACGCCGGCGGGTGTGCCGGTGGCAATGACATCACCGGGTTCGAGCGTCATGATATGCGAAACAAATTCGATGATTGCCGGAATGCCAAAGATCAGTTGGGCCGTGCTGGCCTGCTGGCGCAGCGCACCGTTGACAAAACTGCGCACGGCCAGATCAGAGGACTCGATCCCGGCCACAATGGCCGGGCCGATCGGGCAGAAGGTGTCAAAGGATTTGGCGCGCGTCCATTGGCCGTCGGCGCGCTGCAGATCGCGCGCGGTAACGTCATTCAAACACGTGTAGCCAAACACGCACGCCAGCGCGGCGGCCGCCGACACGCGCCGTGCGCGTGTGCCGATCACCACCGCCAGTTCGGCTTCGTAATCCACGCGCTGCGTCCAATAGGCGGGATAGACAATCGGCTCATCCGGCCCGATCACGCTGGAGGGCGGCTTCATGAAAATCAGCGGGCAGGCCGGCAGGTCATGACCGAATTCCTGGGCGTGATCACGATAGTTGACGCCCAGGCAGATGATCTTTGTGGGTTGGCATGGTGCGCGCAGCACCGCGCCGGCGGCCGGGATTTCCGCGATTTGACAAACGTTGTCCTGCCATGGCGCGGCCGAGAGAAGCTCGATGATCTCGCCATTGTGCCGCCCGTAATGCATGGCGCCCAGCAGTTCAACGCGGACAAAGCGGCCAAGGGTGGTCATCGTCGTGTGGGATGCATAAGAAATATCATACACTATAGTACCGCAAAGGGGGCATGTACGTCAAGTGTGCGCGGGTTATGTGCTGAAGTTTCGCTATAACGGCCTGGTACCTCAATTTGCCAGACACGACCGCACCTTCCTGCCGATCTTTAGCCAGAGTAAGACAACTGCCAGCTAAGGCATCAGCCAGTCCCGCCACCAGCGGATCATTTGTGGTGCTCCTTTGCGCTCGGTCGCACAGGACGCGGGCCGGCGCTCACGCTGCAACAGAGTGCCTTGATAGTTGCTTGGCACATCGACCCCTTGGTTTCGGCAACGCGATCCGCAGGACGAGCCGGTTGGTTCTTCATGGCGCAAGTTGCAGATTCCCTCAATTCTCGCGCGACGCGAAAAGTTAATCGCGAGTCGGTGCGGTTTGTGATCTGTACTTTCTTTCACAATACGGCGGTAATGGCCCGCGCGCTCAAACAATACATCGGCGTGCAAGAAATCCACAACCGTGCGTCTATTATAGTTGTTTTTTTGAATGCGTTTTGCTATACTCTATTAATGAAAGCACTTACTTGTTGTCATGCCAGTTGTGGCTGCGGGTGCTGACCGCGGCTGCAGAAGCCGCTCTCGTCGCGGGCGGCTACAACGACGATGCAAAGAAGAAGGCGCTCTCGTTAGTACTTACTTCTGAAAATCACAAAAAGAACCGAATTAAGAACATGCAAGGCAAGGATGCACCCATGAAAACGCGTAACGAGACCAGTAACCAATTCATCGTAACATGCCCATGAAAACGTCCGCCAGCACAGGCACGCGCATGCTGTTGATGCTTGTGTTGACACTCATGGTTGGTTTTCGACCAGCATTTGCCGCCAGCGATGGAGTGGCGACGCCCAGCATGACGCAGATGACTGCCACAGGCTTGGCAGAATCGCCGATGGCGGTCGAGAAAAGTGGCTTGGAATCGTGTGTGCCCGGCCGCATCATTGTCACGCGCAAGGCTCCGGCAAAACTTGCGTGCGATACGGTTACCGCCAATGCCCAGGTGGAAGCGGTCAAAGCGATGCTGAATGCGCGAACGCGCAAGCAATTGAAGTTGATTGGCGCCGAAGTATGGGAATTTACCGGAAAATCGGTGGACACAGCCGTCGCCGAGGCCAAGAAGTCCGGCCTGTTTGAATATGTTGAGCCGGACTATGTGATCAAGCTGAACGAGCCGCCCACATCGCCGGCTTTTGAGAAGGCCGGAGCGGCCATGGACGCTCAGCAGCGTGCGCGGGCGGCCGTGACACCGAACGATCCGTTTTTTGGCGACCAATGGAATATGATGAAAATCGCCGCGCCCGATGCATGGGGCATTACCACCGGTGGGGATGTAGTCATTGCCGTGATGGACACGGGGTGCAACCTGACCCATCCGGACATCGTGAGCAACCTCTGGCACAATCCCGAAGAGATCGCCGACAACGGCATTGATGACGATGGCAATGACTATATTGATGATGTGTATGGTTGGGATTTTTCTTATAATGACAAAACACCGGAAGACGGATATGGTCATGGATCACATGTTGCCGGCATTATTGCCGCAACGGGCAACAATGCGGTCGGCGTTGCGGGGGTCTGCTGGAGCGCCAAGATCATGGTGCTCAAGATGATGGATACCTACGGAGCCACCAGCGTCTCCATCATGGTCGAAGCACTGCAGTATGCTGTGAGCAAAGGTGCGCGGATCAGTAACCATAGCTATAGCTATGGCTTTGGTGGCTCCGTCCGCAGTCAAGCCCTCTTGGACGCCTTCCAAGCATCCGCAAACGCGGGACAACTTATGGTGTGCGCTGCTAGCAATCACAGTAGCGACAATGATATCATGCCGTTTTATCCAGCATCTTTCGACATTAATGCGGTCATGGCGGTCATGGCGTCCCTCACTGACGATTCAAAGGCAGGATTTTCCTGTTATGGGCTGTGTTCCGTTGATTTGGCGGCACCCGGCGATACTATCCTAAGCTTGGCGAACACAGGTACAGGATGTGTGCTTAATAGTGGCACGTCAATGGCTTCACCTCTCGTCGCCGGTGCGGCGGCATTGCTGCTATCGAAGTCTCCGTCATTGTCCAACGTGCAATTGAAAGATGTACTCATGAGCACCGTTGATCCTGCCAGCGGGACGACATGCGTGTCCGGTGGACGCCTGAATCTCTTCAGGGCGCTCCAGTCACAGACGACACCCATGCTGTTTGTCGACAATCCGGCTGTCACCGAAGACAACAGCAACAGCAATACGATTGCGTTTACGGTCAGATTGTCAACCCCGGCTACGCAGAATGTTACTGTCATCTACGCCACCGCCGACGGAACAGCCAGCGCGGGCAGCGACTACATGGCCGCCAGCGGCACACTGACCATTCCGGCCGGGCAGCTTAGCGGACAAGTGACCGTGAACGTCATCGGCGACACAACTCCCGAGAGACTCGAGACATTCTATCTGAACCTGTCGGACCCGGTGAATGCACCTCTATCTGACAGGCAAGGACTTGGAATGATTCTCAATGATGACGGCCCGCTGCTCACCATCACCGATATGTCGCGCATGGAAGACAACAGCAGCACCCCGTTCACCTTCACGGTGAGCTTGACCGAGCTATCGGCGCAGACTGTGAGCGTGCACTACGCGAGCGCCAACGGCACTGCCACGGCTGGCAGCGATTATACGGCGATCAATGGCACCCTGACGATTCCAGCAGGGCAGTTGAGCGACCAGATATCCGTGAATATCACAGGCGACACGACGGTTGAGCTGGACGAGACCTTCTACGTGAACCTGTCAAGCCCGGTAAACGCAACTATCGCGGACGCCCAGGGCGTGGGCACGATTCTGAATGACGACATCTTGCTCTCCATCTCCGATGTGTCCAGCACGGAAGGCAACAGCGGCACCAAGCCGTTCGCTTTTACGGTCAGCCTTAGCCAAGCGGCGGTGAGTGACGTGAGCGTGCACTACAACACCGCCTATATGACTGCCACAGCAGGCGAAGATTATACGACGACCAACGGCACCCTGACAATCCCGGTGGGGCAGTTGAGCGGCCAGGTGACCGTGCAGGTCGTCGGCGACACGATTGTTGAGCCAGACGAGTCATTTTCCGTAATACTGTCGAGCCCGGTGAACGCAACTATCGCGGACGCCCAGGGCGTGGGCACGATTCTGAATGACGATGACGCGGCGGCGATACCGTTCATTGACATTACCAGCGCCTTTGGCTGCGCGGTGAGCAACAATGTGATCAGCGTGGACTTCAGCATACCGCTGGCGATTGATGGCACCAACAATCAGAATGTGGTTGGTTTCATGTGGATGACGACGAATTCCGTCGGGGACTGGCGGATCTCATTCCCGGCATCGGCAGCGTGGTTCTGCACGACCAACGTTTACATGTATCCGGCTTGTATGAATAGCATCTACGTGTATGGCAGCAATGTGTATGGCATAGTCACAAATGATGTGGTCATGGTATATGGCATACCCGAGGGGATTGGCGCCTGCGGCCTGCTGTCACTGGTCATGATAGCACGTGGCCGTCGTGTACTTCGGAAGTAGCGGTACGCCCATGCTACCGGCAGCATGCGGAGCGGAACGGGTGTCAGATACTGACTGGATCGATGAGGATCAACCTGCTGACCGTGATCGTGAAGGATGCGCGGTCAAGGGCAGTCATGCAAAGGGATGGTTACGAAAATTGGGTCAGGAAGCGCAGATCGTTTTCGTAAAAGAGGCGGATGTCGTCAATGCCATATTTCAATATTGCAATGCGCTCGACCCCCATGCCAAAGGCGAACCCGGTGACCTCGTCGGGGTCATAGCCCACGGCGCGAAACACATTTGGATGGACCATGCCGGCGCCGAGAATTTCGACCCAGCCGGTCTGTTTGCAGACGCTACAGCCTGTGCCGCGGCAAACACTGCAGGTGATGTCCACTTCCGCGCTCGGCTCGGTGAACGGAAAGTAGCCCGGGCGGAAACGCAGCTTGACCTGTGGGCCGTAGTAGGCGTGCGCAAAATCGAGCAAGGTGCCTTTTAGTTGGGCAAAGCTGACCGCGCGGTCAACGTACAAGCCTTCGACCTGATGAAAGATCGAGTAATGTGACGCATCAATCCGTTCATTGCGATAGACGCGGCCGGGCGCGACGAACCGCAGCGGCGGCTTGGTTTGTTGCATCACGCGGGCCTGCACCGGCGAGGTGTGCGTGCGCAGGATATAGCGGCCCGCACGCGGATCCGCAGCCGGCGCAGCCTTGATAAAAAACGTGTCCTGCACATCGCGCGCGGGATGTGTTGCGGGAATGTTCAGCGCATCAAAATTGTGCCATTCGTCCTCGATCTCCGGCCCCTCCTCAATGGCGAACCCAAGCCGCTGAAAAATGTCGAGCATTTCGCGCAGGGTCTGGGCCAGCGGATGCGCGCCGCCTTGTCTGCGGGCGCGCCCAGGCAGGGTAACATCCAGGGCATCCTGGGTGCAGGACTGGGCGTCAGCGGCATCGAGCAGCGCGGCGCGGCGCGCTTCGAGCGCGGCGGTAATGGCCGCCTTGGCGTCATTGGCGGCTTTGCCGAGGGCGGGCTTGTCCGCCGCGCTGAGGTCTTTCATCGCGCCCATGCACTGCGCCAGCGCGCCTTTGCGCCCAAGATACTGGGCGTCCAAGGCCTCCAGCTCTTTCAAGGCGGCGGCGGCCGCAATCGCGGCGCAGGCCGCGTCTTGCAGTTTGGACAGGCGCGTGACGAGGGTGGTGAGCATGGCGGAATTTACAAAGTACAGATTTTGATTTGCGATTGTAGCAGCAGGCAATCCTAAATCAAACAGTCAACATTGAACGGCAGGTGCAATGGCAGCACGACCACCTTGATTACCCCCGCCCCGACAGGGCGGGAATGCACGGGATACGCCGATACCCAGGACGTTGCCCTGGGCTGGCATGCCCTGCCCCCTTGGGGCACCCATCGCCTAGCCACATCACATCCACAAGCGCACTCACCTCAGTCATCGACCTTGCAGCAATCACCTTGCACGCATCGCCGGATCTGGGTTACGCGCCTTTGGCCATTGCGCACAAGGTCTGAAAGGCGGCGTTGTCTTCAATCGCCAAGCCGGACAACATCTTGCGATCCAGCACGACGTTGGCCTTTTTCAGCCCGCTGATGAAGGTGTTGTACGACATGCCGTTGTCTTTGGCGGCGATGCCGATGCGGGTGATCCACAGACCGCGCTGGGTGCGCTTGAACTGGCGGCGATGCCGGAAGGCATAGGCCATGCCGCGATTCAAGGTTTCGGTGGCGGTGCGCAATAGATTTTTGCGGCCGCCGAAATTACCCTTGGTCTGCTTGAACAAACGATTCTTACGCCGGCGTGACGCCGGACCATTGGTGGCTCTTGGCATAGGAAAGCTCCTGTTGCTGGATTACGTCGTCGGGTGGCCAGAATTACCCGTACGGCACCATTTTTTTCATGTTTAAACTATCCGCCGGGCTGGCCAGGGCACTGCCGCGCAGTTGCCGCTTGCGCTTGCGCGTCTTGCCAGTCGCCATGTGGCGCCGACTGGCCGTGGTGCGCAGCACTTTGCCGCCCTTGGTTATTTTGAACCGCTTGCTGACGGCCTTGCGTGTTTTTTGTTTTGGCATAAAAGCATCTCCTCGTTATTTACTAACTTTCGCTTTGACCGGTCCGAGCACCGCCGTAAAAATGTTGCCGAACTGCTTGCCGGGCGTTTCGACCGCGCCATATTCCTTGACTTCGCCAATGAAGCGGTTGACCAGCGCGACGCCCAGTTCGTGGTGCGCATTCTCGCGCCCGCGGAAGAAGCAGGTCAGTTTCACCCGGTGGCCTTCCTTCAAAAAGCCGAGCGCATGTTCCTGCTTGGTCGCATAATCATGTTCGCTGATGCTGGGGCGGATCTTGACTTCCTTGGTCTTGACCTGATGGCTGTGATGGCGGGCATCGCGCTCGCGCTTGGTCTGCTCGAACCGGAACTTGCCATAGTTCATGATTTTGCAGACGGGCGGCTGGGCGTTGGGCGCCACTTCCACCAGATCCAACTCACGCCGCGCGGCTTCTTCGAGCGCGCGCTCGACCGGTACAACCCCCAATTGCTTGTCCTCCGCAATCAGGCGCACTTCCTTGGCGTGATACTTGATCTGTTCGTTGATACGAATCTTGTCGACTTGGTACTGAATGCGCGCGATGACGATCTCCGGGTGTGGGGATTACGCGGCGGGGTGCTGCGCCCAGGCACTCTGCCGGGCACGTGTGTCGCGCTCTGCGCACACCCGCGTGACAAATTCATCAAGCTCCATCGGCGGCACTTGCTGGCCGTTGGCCAGCCGAACCGCCACGCGGTTCTCGGCCATTTCCTTGGCGCCCACGACTACGGCATAAGGCACCTTGTCGAGCGTCGCCGCACGAATCTTGGCGCCCATGGGTCGGTTGGTTTCATCCACATGAGCGCGCAGGTTGCGGGCCGTCAAGGCCATGCAGACCTGCTGTGCATAGGCAATGTGGGCATCCTTGACCGGGATGATGCGGACCTGCTCCGGCGCGAGCCAGAGCGCAAAATGCCCCCCGCAGTTTTCGAGCAGCACGGCGAAGAAGCGCTCGATCGCGCCCAGCAGCGCGCGGTGAATCATGTATGGCCGGTGCTCCTTGCCATCCTCGCCGATGAAGGTCATGTCGAACCGTTCCGGCAGGTTGAAGTCAAATTGGATCGTCGAGCACTGCCATTCGCGCTGCAGGACATCGGCGATTCTAATGTCGATTTTCGGGCCGTAAAAGGCGCCGCCGCCCTCGTCTATGTCGAACGGCAGCTGTTCGGCCTGCACGACCTTGATCAAGGCGCGCTGGGCCGCGTCCCAGCGTTCCGGCTCGCCGACGCACTTGCCCTTCGGCTGGGTCGAGACAAAGACGTGAAATTGCTCGAAGCCAAAGGCGCGCAGCATCTCGAGGCAGAAGCGCAGGGCGCGCTGCAGCTCGGCTTCCATCTGGTCCGGCCGGCAAATGATGTGGGCGTCGTCCTGGGTGAAGCCGCGCACGCGCAGCAGGCCGTGCAGCACGCCGCTGCGCTCGTAGCGGTAGACCGTGCCGAGCTCGGCCCAGCGCATTGGCAATTCGCGGTAGGAACGCAGGGCATTTTTATAAATCAAAATGTGGAACGGGCAGTTCATCGGTTTGATGAAATACTCGTCCTCGTCCACTTCGACCGGCGCATACATGCTTTCGCGGTAGAAGTCGAGGTGGCCGCTGGTCTCCCACAAATTGGCTTTGCCGATATGCGGCGAGTAGACCAGCTGGTAGCCGGCGCCATAATGTGCGGCGCGCCAGTAGCTCTCAATTTCATTGCGGACAATGCCGCCCTTGGGATGCCACAGCGCCAAGCCGGGGCCGATCTCTTCGTGGAAACTGAACAGATCGAGTTCCTGGCCAAGGCGGCGGTGATCGCGCCGTTGGGCTTCCTCGATGCGCGCCAATTCCTGCTGCAGCATGGCCTCGTCCGGATAGGCGGTGCCGTAGATGCGTTGCAGCATCTGGCGTTTTTCATCGCCGCGCCAATACGCGCCGGCGACCGACAACAATTTGACCGCTTTGACCGCGCCCGTGCTGGGCAGATGCGGCCCGCGGCACAAGTCGAGAAACGGGCCGTGCTTGAAGATCGAAATCTGCGCGTCGGGAATGGCGTCGATCAGTTCGACTTTGTAGGGCGCCTGGTGCTTCTTGAAGTACTCGAGTGCCTGGGCGCGCGGCCAGGATTCCTGCACTAGCGGCAGGTCTTGCGCGACAATCTCGCGCATGCGCGCCTCAATCTTGGCCAAGTCTTCCGGCGTGAACGGCTGCGGCACGTCGAAATCATAATAGAAGCCGGACGCGATGGCCGGGCCGATCGCCAGCTTGGCGTGCGGAAACAGCTCGGCCACAGCCTGCGCCATGATGTGGCTGGCCGTATGCCAAAAGCGTTCACGATAGTTCTGGTCGTCAAACATATTCATACAAGGCGGATAGTATAGCAAAAACGGCCGAAAACGTCAAAAGGGCTGCGCTGCAAGGGCAAAATTCGCTCTATCCAAGCCCGCACTGCTTGGCGGCACATACCGGATGCCCACGCGCCGGCACCTCACTTCCCGCCCTGACTACGGAGTTCGACCGGATCGTACGAGGTGTGCAGCGTCTGCAGGTAGTCAATGCCTTTCAGCAGGCTGGCCTGCCATTCATCGAGATCCGCCCAGTAATTGGCAAAGAAGCGCAAATGCCATTGCGGCGGCGGTTTGTATTTGAGCTTGTTGATTTCCGCTTTCAGCGCCTCGATCTCGCCTTTCAATTTGAGATGAAAATCGCGCGTCAGCTCGCGCACTTTACTGCTGTCCGCGCGCGCCGTGCGCATTCGGCGCTTGTTGTCGTCCACCCATTGATTGTGTGTCCGCACCCACTCCGGCAGGCCCTGCGGCAAGGCCTCCGGCGGCAATTCGATCCAATACGGATTATTGGCCCACAGACTGATCATCTCGGTCAATGTCTCCAAGTGCGCTTCACGCGCTTGAATCAGGCCGGCTTCGTCCGCAAATCGTTTTGGTTGCACCCGCACCCAGCCGGGCACGTTGTCAACTCGATAGCCAAAGCGGCGCGTAACCGTGAAAGGCGTGTTGGTGTTGACCCAGTCGGTGTTGGCGCGCCGCACATAGGTGGCGATGCCGAGTACGGCGCCGTTGGTGGTCAGGATCGGACTGCCACTGTGGCCTTTGACAAATTTCGCGCTGGTCTCCACTTTGGCCGGGCCGATGCCGACCAGCAGTCCGCCGATTTGGCGCATCACTTCTTCGCCCTCGGCATTACCGCAGACCACGACTGGTTGCTGCAGGCCGCGCGGCTCAATGATTCGCAACCCATCCGCGGGCGGATTGGCGATGGTGATGCGCACCAGGTCGCGATCGCTGGCCGCCTCAAATGCCAGCGGCTTGAAGCGCGTGCCGCGGCTATTGGTGAACGTCATCCCACGATTGCCCATCAAGACATGCACATTCGAGTACAAGTAGGTATTGCTGCCGGCGCCGGCGATGAAGCCGGTGCCGGAGCCCTGCGTGCCGCGCACGACCACAATCTGATCCAGAACCGTCTCCGGCAGCGCCACGGCGGGCGGTGCGGGGATGTCGACCGGGGCATTGGTCGCGGCGTTGGTTGCCGCCGGCCAAGGCAGGCAGCCTAGCAAGAGGAGCAGTGCAAGCAGGCGGCGCATGGTTGGTTGTTCGCGCGGGGTGAGCGGATTTACGGAGCCAGATCCGGCGCCGCGCACCATCTCCAAATCATGACTGGCAATGGTGTGCTGCGGGTAGGTATCCAAAGACCCCCACGGCCTTGCGCCGTGGGTGAACAAGATTGAGAAAACCCGAGTGCGCCGGCGCTCTTCCCAATCTTCCCTTCCACCGAGACAAGCTCGGTGGGGAGGCCAGACAAAGATTGCGTGGATCATGGCGTTTGCACGGCGGCGCGCACATCGCCGACGAGATTGCTGACGGCCTGGTGCACGGCGGTGCACAGGGCGGCGACCAGTGCTTGACGGCTGTCGTCGGCACATTTCACACGGCGGACATATTCGTGCTGAAAGACAATCGTCGGGGTGGCGGCCTCGCTGCGCACGTGGGTCAGCGTAAACGACACGGCGACCGCGCCAAAGCGGGCGTCGTTCTCGCGGCGTTCGCCCAGCTCGCGAATATTGCCATAGAGGGCGTAGTCGGGCTTCTGAAACGCACCGGCGGTAAAGACGGCTTGGAAGATACGCGCGGCCTCGAAGTCACGCACGAGTTTCTCGGTCATTTGCTTGGCCGGACTGGCGATCCACTGATCATAGGCGTACAGGCCCGCGCGGTGTTGCTCGTCGCGGTACACCAGGGCATCGCGGTCATATTCCGCGGCGATGCGGATCGGCCAGATCATGATGGTCTGCGGCACCGGCGCAGCGCTGGTTGGCCGAGGCGGCAGATAATCGAGCTGGTAATAGACGATCTCCGCGGCGGGCTGTTTGACCAACGAACCACAGCCGTGCAGCAGCAGCGCCACGACACTCAGCCAGATACTTGGGCGAGAAAAGCAGGTCGGCATTATTGCTCCCGTTTGACAGGTTGACCAAACATTGTTTGCGACGGCCGCGTTTTGAGCGCCTCGCTGAATGAGCGCAGATTATCCATGGTCTGCTGCATGTCCTGCAGCATCGGCTGCAGATTGCTTTCGATGGCGTAGACGCTGGAGTTCAGCCGTGCGGTCAGGCCGGTCAGTTCGCGCAGCAGGCGATCCACCTCGTCCGGCTTGATGCGCTCACTGATCGAGCGCACGCGTTGCATGGTGGCGTTGGCGTCGGCAATCAAGTTGGACACGCTGCCGGCGGTGATGTAGCCATCGAGTTCTTTGCTGATGCGGTCGGCGGTGGCGATGGTGGTGCGCAACTGGCCAAAGATCGGCTGCCAGGTGTTGGTGTCGAAAAAGGTGTTGATCTGCTGAAGGGCGGCGACCATGCCCGCGGAAATGCGATGGGTGTCGACGCTGAGTAGTTGCTTGTTCAACGTGTCGAGGATATCAAACATCTGCGCCGCGGGATATGAGGGAATAACGAGCAGATCGGTTTTGAAGTCCAACTTCGGTTCAAGCCGCGCGCGCCCGTCGCGCAACGAGAGCTCGATATACTTGATTCCGGAAATATTGACATTCTGCAGACGCGCCACCAGGGCCGCGCGGTTGACCTTAAACGTGCGATTAATGTCCAGCACGACTTCAATCAACTTGCCGTCGGGCGCGATCCGAATGGCGCTGACGCGCCCGACCTGCAACCCGCTGAATTTGACCGGCGCGTTGCGATCCAGCCCTTGAATGCTCTCGGAAAAGTAGGTGACGTAGCGGCGCGTGTCACTGAAATAGCGGCTGGCGAAAAAGAGCATCACCACCGCAACCAGCAGGAGGATGCCAACCAGGAGGAACACGCCGACGCGAAAGGTGCGGGCTTCATTGGCCATAAGGAGTCCTTGTCATGGTGCGGCTGAAAGTAATTCGCGGTTGAAGAACGCATGCACGACGGGATTGGTGGCGTGATCGCGCAAATCGGCCGGGCGGCCTTCAGCAAGAATGCCTTTGCTGTCCTTGTCGAGCATGATGACGCGCTGCGCCACCGCGAAAATGCTGGCCAGCTCGTGGGTCACGATCACGATTGTGGCGCCGAGACTGGTGTTGAGCTGCAGGATCAGGCGATCGAGTTCAGCCGAGGAAATCGGGTCGAGCCCGGCCGACGGCTCATCGAAAAAGAGCAAGAGCGGATCGAGCGCCATGGCGCGCGCCAGGCCGGCGCGCTTTTTCATCCCGCCGCTGATCTGCGAGGGCAGGTAATTCTCATAGCCGCTCAGATTGACCAGCGCCAGTTTGATGCGCGTAATCACCTCTTTGGTTGCCTGCGGCAGGCGGGTGTATTCATCCAGCAGCAACTCGATGTTCTCGGCCAGGGTGAGTGAGCCAAACAGTGCGCCGGATTGGAACAGCACGCCGAACTTGCGCAAGATGCGCGTGCGGGCCGCGCCACTGCTGGCGGTCAGGTTTTCGCCATCCAGCCAGACTTCGCCGGCAAGCGGCTGTTGCAGGCCGATCAGGTGGCGCAGCAAAGTGCTCTTGCCGCAGCCGCTCACACCGACCACCACAAAAATCTCGCCACGGCGCACCTCGAACGAGAGATGCTCGTGGATGATCTGTTCACCATAGCCAGTGGTCAGATCGCGGGCGGATATGAGGACGTCGTCGGGCATGCCGGTTTATAAATATTGAAACAAAATGGTGAACAGGGCATTGGCAATAATAATCAGGAAAATGCCGCTGACCACGGCCGAGGTCGTATAGCGCCCGACGCTCTCGGCCCCGCCGCGCACTTGCAGGCCGCGCATACAGCCCACACCCGCCGCCAGCACCGCAAAGGCCACCGCTTTAATCATCCCCTGCATAATCATCCACAGCGTCAGGGCATTGTACACCTGGTTGAAATAGGCAAACACCGTCAAATCCAGAAAGGCCATGCTGACCAGCGCGCCGCCGATAATGCCGGTGGCGGTTGCAATCAGCAGCAGGCACGGCATGGCGATCAGCGCTGCCAACACTTTCGGCATCACCAGGAAGCGTTGCGGGTCAAAACCCATTGCCTCCAAGGCATCCACTTCTTCCGACACTTTCATGGTGCCAATCTCGGCGGCAAAGGCCGCACCGGAACGGCCGGCAATCAGGATACCGGTCATAATTGGCCCGATTTCCTGGGCCATCGCGATGCCGACCAGGTCGGCGACATAGAGATTGGCGCCGAATTGGCGCAACTGGCTGGCGCCCAGAAACGCCAGTGTGACGCCTAACAGGAAATTAACCAGCATGGTAATTGGCACGGCATCCACGCCGACCCGGTCGAGATACAGCAGCAACTCGCGGCGGCGGATCGCGCGCGGGTGCAGCAGGATATAGCCCAGCGCCATAAGCGCATCCTCGACGAAGAACAGCAGCGCGCGGGTATCCGCGGCAAATTGCAGCCCGGCCGCGCCCAGGCGAAGAATCACATTCGGCAGGGGCGGGTGGAGCAAGCAGGCCGGGCGGGCCAGCAAATCCATATTGAGCATGGACAGCAAGCCCTGCACCTTGGCGGTGGCACCGGTGAAGCGCAGGCTGCGCTGGGTGTCATGACACGCGCGATTGACCTCGCACAAGACGGCGGCGCCGGCGGCATCACAATACCGCAGGCCGCTCAAATCCACCGTCAGGGCGCCGGCGGGCAGGCTGGCCACGGCCGCGCGCACCGCCGCCAGCGCCGGCGTGGCATTCTCCACCGCCAAGACGCCCCGCACCGCAAGGCACGTGCCGCGGTGGTCGTGGGTTTGGGTAATGTCAAAATCCTGGGCCATGCACTGTCTGTTGTTTTGCACACAATAGTATAGCGACCCGCCGCGGGATTTTCAACTGGGCGGCACATTCTGACGAAGAGACACAAGAGGCCGGCAAGAGGCGTGTTGTTGAACACGGATGGACACAGTTACTAATGAGAGCGCGTTCTACTTTGCAGTGTCCTAGCCGCCCGCGCTGAGGGCGGCTTCTACAGCCGCGGTCAGCGCCCGCGGCTACAATTGGCATGACACCTAGTAAGCGCATTCATTAGCAGGTGCATCGCGGCGATGTGCTCTGTTGTGGTGAGATTGTGTAAGCCTGCCTGCCGCCGGGGCCGCACTCGACACAACATGTCGATCGACCCGCACGCGCCTCTGCTCGTAGCCACCGCACGGCGTGCGGCGTGCTGAACAGTACGCGGAACGTCATTGCGTGGTTACATGCTGATGCACCGATCACTGATTACCGAATCGCAGATTGCCGTCGCCAGGCGGCGTGGCCACCCAGCGTTCAGGGCATTGAGTAGCTGACCTTGCCGGCGGTGATGGTGATGAGGCCGCGCTGGGTCAATTGGTCGAGCAAGTCGTGCAATTCTTCGTCGGACAAGGTATTGGCGAAGAGCAGGCGGATGGTGGCGTTGAGGGTCTTGAGCGTGCGCGGTTTTGCGGCCGCGCGTTTGGTCAGATTGGTGATGACGGCGTCAATCCTGGCGGGTGGCGGGGCGGCCGGGGCGCGCCGGGGCGGCTTGGCGCCGGCGGCGCCGGGCTTGGCGGCTGGCGCGAGGATCGGCGGGTGTTTGGTCGGGCAGATGTCGGCGACGCTGGTGGTGCGCCGGCACAGGATGTTCTGCGCTTTGAGATGCTTGATCAGCGGGTCAAAGCCGGTGTCTTTCGAGATGATGCAATAGCTGGCGTGGGGCCACTCCGCGGCCAGGCGTCCGATGTAATAGGCAATGTGAAAGTCGAGCGCATTGCTGCCGTGGCCGTCAATCTGGATGTACTCGGCATCCGGGCCAAAGGCCTGCAATGCGCGCGCCATTTCCAGCGAAATTTTGGATTGCGCCGCGCCGAGAAACACTTTGATCTTGAACGGGCCGCCGATCAACGCGGCCATGTTTTTGGGCTGGACATTCTCAAAGTCAACCAGGACGAATTCCGTTTTCATGGAATTCGTCCTGGTTGAGGATAGTTGTTCACTGCGAACAAATTCGGCGATGACGCGCGCACCGGCGTTCGCGCTCACCGATTTAGAAGCGCGGCGCGGCGCCGCCACAACGCCAGCCCTAGCAACGCCACCCCCATCATCACCGGTTCGGGGACAAAGGTCGAGTTGACATAGCCGGGTGTGCCACCTGGCGGGCCATTGACGCTGGCGGCCCACGAGACCGCCTGATTGTTGTCCAGCAATGGATCGGTCAATTCAAGCGAAGGGCCGCCGCCATTGGGACCGGTCGGCCACGGCGCGGCAACACCATAGAGAACACTGTCGGCAATCTGGCCAACGCTGTTGCGCAACGTGATCGTCTCGCCACTGTTGCTCAGGCCATTGAAGTTGTTGGTCGTGAATTCTCCGATGATATTGGTGGTGGTCGGATTGTAGGCCTGCAAATTGGCGGCAAACACGGCAAAGACACCGTAGGCACCCGGCCCCAGCACATAGGATGTCGTCTGCGTGTAGGCAATGCCGGCGCTAAAGTAATAGTCCAGCAGATCAACCGGCGTGCTGCCCGAATTATACACCTCGATGTACTCCGTCACATCAACCCCGGCCTCGGGCGGGTTGTACATGATTTCATTGATCGTCACGCCCAGTTTGGGCACATACGTATTATTGGTCGTGTTCATCGCCATGGGCGTGTTGTTGGCGATATGCCACGCCAGGTTTGTACGCGCGAACCCGGGCGCCAGTGACAGTGACTTGTTATCGCTGCCGGGCGGGTCTTCCAGCGCGGTCAGATCGTCCGCCCAACTGGGCGGCGGGACGGTCGGATAGGTGCTGGCCGATTGCGCCTCATACTCTAAGAAATGGGCCTGCACGCCGTTGCTGCTGACCAGGCGAACGGCATCGGGCGCGCCATTTTCAATGGTAAACAGCCCCTGCTCGGTATACGGCGTGATGATCGAGTCCTGGTTGCGCAAGACATAGAAGCCATAGCCATTGGTGTGGTTGGGCAGGATGACCGTGCCGAGCGCCGAGCCGACCACAAACGTAAAATAATTCGACAACTGGCTGGGATTGCCATTGTAGAATTTGATCTGCCACCCGGTGATATCCGTGCCGGCGGGGCCGCAGAGCTCGACGAATTCCTCGTCGTCGGGGGTCGCCGAGTTGTCGTAATCGACCTCGTTGATCCACACCGGATCCAGCGGCGTGGCCGACACGGCGCCGCGCAAGGTCACCGGCAATTGCGGCGTGGCGGCAACATTGCTGTCCAAGCTGAACACGCCGTTGTGCAATGCGCCGGGCGTGCTGCTGCCGCTGTAGCGGATGGTCAGGACGCTATTGCTTTGCGGTGCCAAGGTCATGGGAAAGGTGGCGTCCAGCACGGTGAATTTGCCGGTGTCGCCGCTGACGGGGGTGAAGCCGGTGATGACCAGATTCGTGTAACTGCCGCCGTTTCTGATGGCAAATTGCAGGGTGCGGGTTTGTTCGAGATACACCACGCCAAAGCTGAAATTGGTGTTGAGCATCGCACTGGGATCGGACTGCGGCGTTTCGGCGGTAATGAGCAGGGGCAGCAGTTGATAGCCATTGGTGGCAGTCTGGCCGGAGCTGGTAAACTGCGAAAGAATCGCTTGGATGTTGCAGGCGCCGGAGGGGATAATCGTGCCCACCAGCGGATCGCCGGCGTCTTGGACACGGACGATGGCGGTCATGTTGCTTTTTGAGATAGTCTGGTTGACGGCCGCGGCGAACGGGTTGCCCGCATTGGCGAAGGTCACGCCGCTGATGCGCACCAGCATACTCTCGCAGATTTCGCCCGTGGGCGCGCCGTTCTGCACATCAGTGATGTCAATATCAATCGGGGTGGGCGCAGGACCGACGCTGTTGGAGATCACCGCGCTGATGTAACTGATTTCGTACAGACCACTGTACCAGGAGTTTGAGCCCTGCACGGTGACAATACTGCCGGGGCGCAGGCTATTGCTGGCAATGGCCTGCCGGGCCGTTTGCACGAGTGCCGTCGGCCAATACAAGGTGGCGCCACCGGAACTGTCTTGGACACAGAAAGCATAGCCCGCGCCGGTCAGATCGTTGGTTTCGGACACGACGACCGGCCCGATGTCGGCAAAGACGTTGGGGCCGGCAGCGCGCGCGGTGGCGATGCTGGTGGACGCCCGGGCCGCGAAGGACGCCATCACCAGGCAGAGGAGACCGCAGAGGAGGAGGAGGCTGCTTTTCATTACTGTTCCTTGTTGTTGTGTTACGTTAGTAGTGCTGGGCGCCGCCGCGCGGCGCCCATTAAAACCGATCCCGATCAAGCGCGCGGAACAACGGTTTCTCGGCGGACTGCGCGGCAATGCCGCCGCGATCCAGCAACGCGCGCAGGCGCACTTGTGATTCGACCTTGTCACCGCGGGTCGGATCGAAGACGCCATCGCCGTCTGCGTCGCGCACGCGTTGTGCCAGTACATAGATATTATACTGATAACTGCGCACCGTGACAAGGTTGGCCATTTTGGTGAACACTTCCGGGGTCATGCCACGCACCGCAAGCACATCGCCAATGGTGCAATAGGGCTTCAAACGCGGCTGACCGGCGGTGTCAATGCCGTACGCGATATTGTGCGCGATGGTTTGATCCATGCCGCCCAAGGTCATCAGAATCCGCTCGGATGCAGTGTTCACATTGATCCGCCCGGCCACCGGCACCGGCGTCAGGAACACGTGATCGAACCAGGCAAACCCGCTGCAGTATTGCGATCCCAATCCCTTGGGCACCACTTTCACGCGCAGTCCGCCCGAACTCGACAAATGCTGCGGCAGCACTTCGCCGGCATAGACGGTGTCGCTCTTGTCATACTGCTTGTTGCGGCCGATCAGGTCATACGTGCTGGTCGTGAAATTATACAGGGAGATATCCATGCGGGGATTGTAATTCTCCTCGAGAAATTCGGTCGTGCGAATGGAATCGTTGAGGCCGACCAAGTAGCATTGGTAGTGGCCAGGCGGGATGCGTTTGTCTTTCCATTCCCACTCGCCTTCATCCTCTGCTTTGCGCGTGTAATACAGGGCCGAGGCATAACCAGGGCCGAGCGAATATTGGTCGCCGCTGCGCACGAAAAACGTGGCGCGACTGGGGACCGAGCGCCCGACCACCTGCAGCCGGTTCTGGCCGTTGGCTTCGATGGCAAACGTCTCACCGCGATTTTTGCCGGACATGATCGTCAGGGATTGGTTCGACCAGCAATTGATCTGCCACATGGCGGTGTGATCCATGACGCCGCGCGTGTCCGAGAGGGTGGCCTCGCCAAAGGCCGGCCGCCAGCCGGCCAGGTGCGCACCCGGTTCCTCGACATCGAGGCGCATGCCCATCGTGTCGCAATATTCAGCCGCGCCGCGGAGAAGGTTGTTAATGGTGGCCGATTGGCGCGTGTTATCCTCTTGTTCCCAGGCGGCCAGCGAGCGCACGCGGCGCAACTCACCGATCGAGCCAAGCGGCCCGTTCTTGATGCTGACATTGAGCCCTTGGCCGACCACCGCGGCGCGGTTACGCGCGGCCTGCACGGTGCCGCCAATGCTAGGCGTGCTGGTGAGCACCCACTCTTCGCGCGTTGGATTCGGCTTTTCCGCCGACCAGTTCAGCCATGTTTTCTGATCGCGGGTGGCATCGCGGCTGGGATTGCCATATTTCGTCACGCGCGCGGCAATCTGGCCATACTCATTCTTGAGCGTCATGCTGACGAAGCCGCCGATGCGCGGCAGGCCGACGATCATGATCGAGTCGCCTTCGCGCACGTCGCTGTACTGTTTCAGCAGCAGGCTCTGGAATTGGAGCGTGTTGCGCGTGTTGTCATAGATCAGCGCCCGCACGCCATCCGGGCTGGTTGACATGCCCTGCGACGAGCGGCGCGATGTCTGAAATTCCACCACTTCATCTTTAAACTGGTGCGGAATCCACGCTTCATTGTCGCAGGTAAGAAACGAATCGCCGGATTGACCGGTTCCGCTACCGCCGACCTCACGAATGCGCTGAATCTTAAAGCGCATGCCCCAGGTGTCATCGCTAATTTCATACACCGGCATTTGTTCATCATTGCTGTTGCCCCACACGCCATTCTTGTTGCGGCCGTAGTCGTAGTCAAAAATCTCCATGTTGTTGCACAGGTAGAAATACTCATTGGGCCGGATGACCGGATTCTCATCCTGGCCGCGCCCGTGCTCGTCGCGCAAGTAGGCCGTCGCCCGATTGATCATACCCAGCTCATACGCAATCGAGCCGGTGTTGGCCACCAAGGACCAACCCCGCAGGGATATCGGCCGGTCGCTGATATTCATTAACTCAATGATGTCGGGGCGGGCAAAGTAGATCGCGTTGACCCGGTTGCGCCGCATGGGCGAACATTTGCTCGAACTGGCGACGTAGACATCAATGCAGCCGGCGCGGTCGGCGCGGATCGCCTGGCCGTCTTTGTAGGCATAGCGCAAGCGGCGCATTCTTTGTTCATTGCCGGCGGTGACATTGCCGTCGACGTCAAGATCCTCGCACAGACGCTGGCCGCCGCTCGTATCGCCAGTGGGTGTCTCCAGATTCGTTTCCTGCAGATAAACCCGGTAGTATTTGTCGGGCTGCAAACCGCTGCAGATAAACCAATTCTTGACGTTCGGATGTTCGGCGTAGTAGGCCTTCTCAAACGTCCAGGAGCGCAATTGGGCATAGGAATACCGTATACTATTCACATCGGTGGTAAAGCCGAGCCAATTCTGCGGGGTCATTGTTCTGGTATCAAGGTACAGCTCGCCCGTGTCGGTCGAGCGCAGGATGGGAAAGGTGCCTTTGCCAACCAAATCGGAGGTGAATGCCGTCAGAAATCCATTGGCCCAGAAATTCTCGGGCCAGATAATGCGATCACCGCTGAGGCCAGTATTGCGGGTGCGCAGCAGCTTTTTGAAGTCACTGACTGATTCAAAGTACCCCGCCGTGTTTCTCGGCTTGGTGTCGAGTCTCAGCAGCAGTTGGTTGCCGACGGGCTTCGGCGGTGGGTTGAAATCAATAAACCACGCTGTTTCTTGATGGCCTTTTTCGCGCGTGCGAATTTGATCAAGCGAGTCGCCCTGATAGGGGGTATTCTTGCGGTAGTCGTAGTCGCCATATAAATACGCCAGATTATGCACCCGAATGTCATTGTCCCGAAAATTCTGGACGTAATAGGTTTGGCGAATGCGGCTGCCTTCGTTGGCGAGGATTTCATTGAAGCAGACGGCTTCGACGCCGTACTCGCTGCCGGCCGTGGAGAGCACGTCATTTTCGTCGCGGTAATCAACCGTGGCCGTGGCGATCCGCCGCAACATGCGCTGACTGCCTTCAAACGCATATTGGCGGTTGGCCTGTCCCAGCGTGCGCAGCACGTCGCGCGCGCCGCACACATTCACATTTTGGCGCGGCACCCACGCGCGTTGCGCGTCATCCCAGCGCAGATTATTGTCCTGCGAATGCAAGGTGGCGTACTGGCGCAAGAAAGCGACGCGGCGCGCCGTTGGCGGCGTGTCCGGCGCCAGCACGCCCCACGCCTCTTGCAACGAATAGAAGACCCGGTCATCACCAAACGGTGCCTGCGGCACGTATTCGTCCGGCTCGTTGATGCCTTCGTCGAGTTCGTCCACCACGCCGTTGGCGTTGTTGTCAAGGCCGTCAGCCATTAGAAAGGCATTATTGTGATTGTCGTCGTCCCGCGCGCCCGGCACGCCATTGGGGCCATACTTGTACGCCAGCAGTCTGGTCAAGGCCGCGCTGCTGAACGGCAACCCGCTGTTTTTGCCGTTGCCCAACAGCCCTTCGCGCGGCGACAAGCCTTCATTGGGCAGGTTGGGCGGCGCAATGCAGGCGGTGTTGAGATTCAGCTTGGCGCATTCATCCTGCACCACCACGGCATAGCGGCCAATCAGACGATTGCGCGTATCGCGGACGGGAATCCAGACGGCGTCGTTGGCATTCGTGTCATTGTTGGGGGTAACGTTTGCGTCGGGCGCATGCTGCGCTTGGCGGCCATTGAAGCTGGTAATCCAGATGTCGCCGTCACCGTCGCTGTGGGTTGGGTCATACATGGCATCCGACCACAGCACGGCCTTGGCGTGTTCGAGCCCGGCCTCCGCCAGCGCCTGCGCGTCCATCCCGTAGAAGCTCACGGCAGATGAGGCCTGCTCGATGTTGGTGAGCACAGCGAATGCCATCGCCAGGATCGCCAGAACCGTCAACACGGACAAGACCGCCACGAGCGCGACCCCGCGCCGCGCGCGGCACGCTGCCTGCCTTACTGTGTTTGGTGCACCAAAAAAACGCATCCTGCATCCGTTATCGTCGCTATCCCTATATAATATTATACTGCATTACGCGCGCAAACACCAGTGCAAGGGTCGGTCGGTCTGGCGGTGCCGCCCACCCATTTCTCGACGGCCGGTGCGGTGTAGCCCGCCAGCCGCGTCAGCATCTCGTCCGGCGTCGTCGCCACCAGCAGCATCTCGCGGTGGGCCTGTTGCATGAAGCCCTTGGCAACCATGTTGTCCAGGAACGCCAGCAGCAAGTCAAAATACCCCGCCGCGTTTAGCAGACCGCATGGCTTCGTGTGCAAGTGCAACTGCGCCCAGGTGAGGAGTTCGGCGATTTCTTCAAGTGTTCCGAATCCGCCCGGCAGGGCAATAAAAGCATCCGCAAGGTTGAACATCATGGCCTTTCTTTCGTGCATCGTGTCAACCACATGCAACGCCGTCAACCCGGCATGAGACACCTTGTGGACAAGCGCCTTCGGAATCACCCCGATAACCACGCCGCCCGCGTGCAGGACGGTGTCGGCAACGCGCCCCATCAGTCCGACCGCCGCACCGCCATAGACGAGTTCGTAATTCTGGTCAACCAGTGCTTGTCCAAGCCGTTGTGCCATCGCCATGTAGCAGGGGTCAAAGCCGGGACTTGAGCCGCAATTTACGCAGATTCGTTTCATGCCATCAGCGGGTAAAGAACTACGCCGGGATGATCGGCGTTCCCTTCGCTGTAATTTCCTTTGCAGCAAAACAAATTAAGGTGCAGCGCTACGATTTCTTCGTGTCTGCGTGCCTTCGTGGCAACCTTTGATGTTGTCAAAGCTTCGCGGCACGGAGGCCGTTCCACATTCTAGCGCGCCGGCGCGCTCAAGTCGACCGACACTGGCCGGTGGTCGGATGCGTCTTCGGCGCCCGTCTCGTTCCAAATGCGGCCCTTGCCTTTCAATTGTGCGCCGGCCGGCCGGCTGAGCAGAATGTTATCAAAGCATGACGGTGGATAGGGTGAGCCGGCTTTCATCCAGGTGTACGGCTTGCCGCGCGCATCGGTAGCCGGCACGCACCGCAGCGGCACACCGGGATTGCTCTCGTACACGCCCAGCGAGGCGTTCTTGGGTTCGTCATTGAAGTCGCCCAGCACGACAACCCACGCATCCGTCTTGTCGGCAAACTGCTCGGCCATGATCGCGACGCCGGCGCGCGCTTCGGCCAGGCGCAGCGGCTCGGAGCGCTGCTGCCCGCCCATGCGTGAGGGCGCGTGCACGACAAACAGATGCACGTCGGGAAACCCCGGCGGCCGCGCGCGCACCTGCAAAATATCACGGTGAAAACGCATCGTGCCGCCGTTGGTCACGGCAAATTCACGATACTGGTGCGTCGTCGCCGAGATCACCGGCACACGTGCCAGCAGCGCCACATCAATCCCGCGCCCGTTGCGATGGCTGTTGTTGCTCTCGATCAGAACGATGTTGCGGTAGCCCATGCCGTCAAGATAGGCACTGCAAAACTCCTCGAGAAAGCCGCGATTCTCGACTTCTTCCAAGGCCAGAATGTCGGCGTTGACCGCCTTGATCATTTTCGCCAAGGCATACAGGGCGCGCGCCGGCTTGGGCTGCGTGCCCTGGTCTTGCGATGAATCGGCGGTGTACGGGTCATCGTAGCGGTCAAACATGTTCTCGACATTATAGGTCGCGATGCGCAGAACCGGCTGTGGCATGACCACGCCAGACGGGCGCGCCGGCGGTGCAGATGTACTGGCCGGGCGCGTCGGCGCAGCCGACAGGGAGAGCGCCACACCCATGATGAACAGGGCCACCAAGAATAGCGCTGCATTTATGTGAGTGCGGCGCATCAGGGATATGCGCGTGACAGTCTACAAGGCATCATACGCCCCGCCGGGCGCGGAAGAAGCGGCATGTCGTCATAGCAGGTCTGTGAGAATAGTGGTTAATCAATCCAGCTTCACGCATTATAGCACAACTGCATTATAAAAGGGGCGGGGTGCGATTTGATGAGCTGCTCGTGAAGAACTAGTTAAGATTCGGTGGCCGGCGCGGGGCAGGGCACCTGCAGCAGGCGCTCGGCCGGCAAGATCATGGCGCTTAAGAAGCCGCCGTAGGCCGCGCCGGTGTCAAGGCCAATCCGGCGCTGGGCATGCTCGATCCGCGCGCCAAAGCCACACTCGCGTGTCGGGGTGTGGCCATACACAACGGTTTGCGGCAACCGATGCGGCTTCGCCAGGAACGCCGCGCGAATCCACAGCAGATCGTCTTCCCGCTGCGCCGCGAGCGCGCGCGCCGGATTGATGCCGGCATGCACAAACACATACTGTTCGGTGACATACAGCAGTTGCGTCGCGGACAAAAACGCCTGATGCGCGCGCGGCATGTACTCCCGCAAAGCGTGCCGTACGGCCAGCGGCGGGAGTTGCTCCTCCGGACATTGCTGCAGCAACGCCGCGGGACAACCATATTGTGCCAAGGTGTTGAGCCCGTCATTGCAGGCCAGCGTGTACGCGGCGCCATCGCCGTGCGGCACCAGATCGAGGAAGTGCAACAGCATCGCGTCGTGATTGCCGCGCAGAAACACGCACTGCGCCTGCGTCTGCTGCAGCGCGAGCAGGCGTTCCAGCGTGCCCGGCGCATCCGGCCCGCGATCCACATAATCGCCCAGAAAGACCAGCACATCCTCCGGTGCCAGGGGAAGCTGCGCCAGCAGTGCATCCAGCGCCGCGCGCTGGCCATGCAGGTCACCTATGGCAATGTAGCTCATGCGAAAACTCTGAACTATGAATCCCGCCGCTGGCGGGACTCCCAGCAGCTCTGAACGATCTGAATGTCCAATATCGTTGCTATAAAAATGAATTGCCGCAATTCATTTTGTACAAAATGGTTTTGAAGCAAAGTCATTTTTCTCATGCCATATTCTACCAGATTTCAATGACCCAAGCACACGGCTGTTGCTGCGCCCGCTTACGCGCGTTGCTCATCTAAGCGCGGAACGGTGTTCCGCGCGCAGCAGATTCCACCACGATTTGCCCCTGAATCCCGAACCCTAATCCCTGAATACCATGCCGCTGTCTCTGTTATCCGGGAGGGTCGCCGGCCCGGCGACCGTGCCGCCGCTGCCAAACCGCACATATCTCGCCACAGATTGCAGATCAACGCCGATGACCAAGCCTGTCATGCTGCAAGCCACAAACTGAAAACTCAGGCATCCGCGAATTGCGCCGCTGCCGCAGATGGCTCACGGAACCCATGCCCGCATCCGCGCGGAAGTGCCCTAACCATAAATCTTAGGTTGTGTGCAAATCCAAAAACATGTCAACTGTCAGTGCATGACCCTACTCTGGCCTGTGACCCTGCTCGGCCGGAAAATTACGTGGGAACAATCATCCGGATATACATAGTTAGAAGAAATGGACTAGCAAAGTACACGTAATGTAGAAGTGAAGAAATCCGATTCAGCATTTTGTGGCGGCGCCTAGAACACCACGAATA
>Ga0268284_1000079_pt1 | contig 88991 bp, 58 predicted proteins | sample saktaG_14_FD_190137 | JGI IMG/M metagenome (GOLD analysis project Ga0268284, IMG submission 190137) | Saline water microbial communities from Sakinaw Lake, British Columbia, Canada - sak_2013_06_06_40m | ecosystem: Environmental > Aquatic > Non-marine Saline and Alkaline > Saline ...
TGGTTAAAACCGGGTATATCTATGTTGGCGGTGTAGGTGTTGATGAACTTTCACAGAACAGCATCAGGGTGTATCCTAATCCTGTAAAGGATGTTTTGACTATCGAATCAGTTTCAAACATTCAGCAGGTTCAGATATACAATATAACCGGTCAGGTTGTATTGACCACACAGACCAGCAGCAAGAGTGTAACTATGAATACATCACTGCTTAAATCGGGCATCTATTTCCTGAAAGTAAAAACCGACAGCGGTTCATTCGACAAAAAGATCAATGTTCAGTAATTTCTTTTAGAGCGCGGTCTTCATCGCGCACAAAAAAAAGCTGCCCGGAAACGGACAGCTTTTTTTATTGGATTTCGGTTACATCTTCTGCGGACTGCCGATACCCAGTAAAGCCAGGGATTTTCTGATCACCGAAGCCGTGAGAACCGAGAGCATCAGCCTGAGCTGCCTGAGCTCTGGATTTTCCTCTTTCAGCACAGGGCTCTCCTGGTAAAACTGGTTGTATGTCTTCGCCAGTTCGTACACATAATTTGCCACGATGGCCGGGTTTAGTTCATCGGCTGACTGGCCAATTACCTGAGGGTACATCGTAAGCATTTTAATGGTCTCCTTTTCGGCGGGCAGCAGGGTGATCCCGTGTATAGCCTGCTCAGTCGCCGAAAGCAAGTTCAATGCGGTAGCTTTTTCAATCAAAGAGTTTATGCGAGCACAGGTATATTGTATAAAAGGTCCGGTATTGCCGTTGAAGTCGATAGACTCTTTCGGATCAAAAAGCATATTCTTCTTCGGGTCGACCTTAAGAATATAGTATTTCAGGGCCCCCAGCCCGATCATCTCAAATAACTTCTCTGCTTCCTGCCCGGGCAATTCACTGGCTTTACCAAGCTCCCGGGTCATCTCTCCGGCTGTAACAAACATCTCTTCCATCAGATCATCGGCATCGACCACCGTGCCTTCCCTAGATTTCATCCTGCCTTCGGGAAGCTCCACCATGCCGTACGAGAGATGGAAAATACCAGGGGCATAAGGCTTATCGAGTTTCAGCAGGACCCGTTTCAGCACATCAAAATGATAATTCTGTTCATTCCCCACCACATAAATCATCCGCGATGGATGATAATCGTGATATCTTAACCCGGCGGTTCCGAGGTCCTGTGTCATGTATACCGAAGTGCCATCGGACCTCAGCAAAAGCTTTTCATCAAGCCCTTCCGCAGTCAGATCAATCCATACACTGCCGTCATCCCGCCTTTTCAATACTCCCTTTTCCAGTCCTTCAACAACCATATCCTTGCCCATGAGATAAGTCTCACTCTCATAATATATATGGTCAAAGTCAACTCCCATCCGTTTGTAAGTTACATCAAAACCCTGGTATGCCCATCCATTCATCTGTTTCCACAGGGTCACAGTCTCTGCGTCACTGGCCTCCCATTTTCTCAGGATCTCACGGGCTTCAAGCATCAGTGGCGATTGCTGTGCGGCAGCCTCCTCTGCAAGGCCTTTTTCCATCAGCCCCCTGATCTCTTCCTTATACATCCTGTCGAACAGCACATAATACTTGCCGATGAGCTTGTCGCCCTTCATTCCTGAAGATTCAGGGGTTTCTCCATTTCCCCATCTCATATACGCGAGCATGGATTTGCAGATATGTATCCCTCGGTCGTTTACCAGGTTCACCTTGATCACTTCATAACCCCGGGCCGTTAATATCTTCGATAGTGAGTAGCCCAGCAGGTTATTACGCACATGCCCAAGGTGGAGAGGCTTATTTGTATTGGGAGAGCTGTATTCAAGAACCACTTTTTCTTTACTCAATGCAGGACAAATACCAAACTCTTCACTGTTAACATTCCCCGAAAGAAAAGAAAGCCAGTAGTCATCAGACAGTATGAAGTTAAGAAAACCCTTGATAACCCTGAAGGAGCAGATCTCGGGAAGTTCTTTCATAAGCGCCTCACCGAGCTCAGTGGCAGTCTGCCCGGGGCTTTTACGAGATATTTTCAGCAGTGGAAAAACCACCAGCGTAAAATCGCCTTCAATTTCTTTTTTTGTTCTTTCAATCGTGAGACGGGATAAGTCGAACTCCTGTAAATACAATTTCACTATTGCTTTTCCGGTGGCAGCAAGAAGGCGTTTTTCGAACATCTGTTTTTAATATCTTGTGCAAAAGTAGATGATTTTTCGTTTTGTTTAATTACCCAAATATCAGTACTTTTGTAAAAAATAGGGCAATAACATAACACGAACTATATGAAGAAAAACGTAATTATTATCGGCGCCGCCGGAAGAGATTTTCACAATTTCAACACTTATTACCGCGACAACGCGGATTTCAATGTAGTAGCCTTTACAGCAGCACAGATCCCCGACATTGACGGCAGGAAATACCCTGCTGCTTTAGCCGGGAAACTCTATCCCAAGGGCATACCTGTCTTTGCAGAAGCCGAGTTACCCGAACTTATTAAAAAACACAATATCGACATATGCAATTTTGCATACAGCGATGTACCTTATGCGAGGGTAATGAATATAAGCTCCATAGTAAATGCAGCCGGAGCCAATTTTCTTCTGATCGGCCCCAGGGACACGATGATCAAAAGCACCAAGCCTGTTATCGCGGTAGGTGCCACGCGCACAGGTTGCGGCAAAAGCCAGACTTCACGCCGTATCATCGAGATCCTGATGGCCAAGGGGCTTAAGGTTGTCGCCGTGCGCCATCCGATGCCTTATGGCGACCTCGTTGCCCAGAAAGTCCAGCGTTTTGCCACGGTAAAAGACCTTGCAAAACATAAATGTACTATTGAAGAGATGGAAGAGTACGAACCCCATGTTGTGCGTGGAAATGTGATCTATGCCGGGGTTGATTACGAAGCCATTCTGAGGGCTGCAGAGAAAGACCCCAAGGGGTGTGATGTGATTCTCTGGGACGGTGGCAATAACGATTTCCCTTTTTACAAACCCGACCTCATGGTCACTGTTGCAGATCCTCACCGCCCCGGAGCTGAAGTAAGTTATTATCCCGGTGAAGTGAATATACGTATTGCCGATGTGGTGGTTCTTAACAAGATAGACTCAGCGTCAATCGAGAACATTACCGCGGTGCGCAATAACATCCGCAAACTGAATCCTACAGCAATCGTCGTGGACGGAGCTTCTCCCATACGCGTTGACAACCCTGAGATCATCCGCGGCAAAAGAGTACTTGTGATTGAAGACGGCCCCACCCTCACTCACGGTGAGATGAAGATCGGTGCGGGAGTTGTTGCCGCCCAGAAATACGGCGCTGCCGAGCTCGTTGACCCCAGACCTTTTGTAGTTGGCAAGCTGGCCGAGACATTCAGGATATACCCGAATATCGGCACCCTTTTACCAGCCATGGGTTACGGTGATCAGCAGATTAAGGATCTGGAAGAAACCATCAATAAAACGATATGCGATTCGGTTGTAATTGCCACGCCTATCGACCTTAACCGACTGATCAAGATTAAAAAACCAAACACCAGGGTTTACTATGATCTGCAGGAGATTGGCCAGCCCGACCTGGTGGGTATCCTGAATGATTTTTTAAAGAAAAATAAAATCAAATAATTAATTAAATCCCGGTTCAGGCCGGGATTTTTTTTGCGATCTTTGTTCATAGTTAAAGAGCGATGTATGAAGAATAAAAGTTTAGTGTCCATCAATGATTTCACCAGGGAGGAACACATCCATATCATGGATCTTGCAGGGGCTTTTGAACGGCGTCCGAAACAGCGGATTCTCGAAGACTTCGTTGTAGCCACCCTGTTTTTCGAGCCCTCCACCCGCACCCGGCTTAGCTTCGAAAGTGCGGCAACCCGTCTTGGAGCCCGTGTGATCGGCTTCTCTGAACCGGGGAGTTCCAGCGTTCAAAAAGGCGAATCGCTCAGAGACACCATCAGGACCGTGAGTAACTATGCCGACATAATTATCATGAGGCATCCAAAGGAAGGCAGCGCCAGGTTTGCCAGCGAAATAAGCCGGGTTCCGGTGATCAATGCAGGCGACGGGGCGAACCAGCACCCTACACAAACGCTGCTCGACCTGTATTCGATCAGGAAAACACAGGGAACACTCGATAACCTTAATATTGCTTTTGTAGGAGACCTGAAGTACGGACGCACCGTTCATTCACTTACCATGGCACTATGCAATTATAATACGACCTTTCATCTGGTTTCCCCTTCAGAGCTGAAATTACCAAGCTCGGTCAAAATGCATATCAAGGAGCGTAAACTGGGATATCACCAGTATACCGACATGAGCGAGGTGATCCCGAAAGTGGATATACTTTATATGACCAGGATACAAAAGGAAAGGTTTCAGGACCCGATGGAATATGAAAAGGTAAAGAACTCCTACATTCTCCGTAATAACCTGCTCGGCGATGCCAAATCGAACATGAGGATACTTCACCCCCTTCCCAGGGTCAACGAGATTACTTATGATGTTGACGATAACCCCAAGGCCTATTATTTCACCCAGGCTTTAAACGGGGTTTTTGTCCGCCAGGCCATACTGGCAGCTATACTTGGAGTGGTTGAATAATAAATTCAGGAATCATGGAAAATACAGAGCAAAGAAAAGAATTAAAAGTATCGGCCATTGAAAACGGTACGGTAATCGATCATATCCCTGTACAGAGTGTTTACCAGGTTTTGAGGATACTCAACCTGATGGAATTCAACGATCAGATCCTGATCGGAACTAACCTCGAAAGCCAGAAAATGGGCAAGAAAGGCATCATCAAGGTCAATAATAAATTCTTCAAAAGCGATGAAATCAATAAAATCGCCCTGGTAGCTCCCTCGGCAACACTTATCCTGATCAAGAACTTCAGCGTTAGCGAGAAAAAGAAGGTGGAGATCCCGGCACAGGTAGAAAAAATAGTGAGATGTTTCAACCCCAACTGCATCACTAATGTAGAAGATGTAATTACGCGTTTCGAAGTGGTTAATAAAGTCGACCTGAAGCTGCGGTGCCATTATTGCGAAAAAATCACGGCCAGGGATACCATGACATTCAAATAAGCGTTTCTCTGTTATGAAACCGGTTCTGGTAGTTTTTTTCTTTCTGATGATGATCTTGCGGATTGAAGCACAGGAAACCAACACATTGCCGGCGGCCGCTGCCGAAAAAGACACTCTCAAAAATCAGCGTTCAAAGGCAGCCCGTACCCGGATCAGTAAGCCCGAATATCACATCAGTGTGGGAATGGATTTTTCCACTTCTTCAGGTTACGGTTCAGGGTTTACACAATATGTAGTTCCCACCGTGAGCATTCCGCTGGGGAAGAGATTTATGGTGAGCGGGGGCATTGCTGTAGCCAATACGAATTATTTCAATGCTCGTCCGCTGTTTTCGGGAGATGCCTTCCAGCCTTACAGTGGAAATTATACCAGTCTTACCGTTTTTGCAAGCGGCACGTATTTCGTGAACGACCGTCTTACTATCAGCGGGGCGTTTTACAAGGAGATTCCGATCGCAGGGAAACCGCTTTCCTATTCACCATATAATACTGCTACAGGACAAGGTTCACAGGGATTCCGTGTGAACGCCCAGTATAAGCTGGGTGAACATGTATTCATTCAGGCCGGCTTTGAGATGAACCAGGGCAGAGATCCATACAACCTTAGCCGGTATCGGATACCAGGTTTCGAACCTGTTATTTTTCAGTAAAATGGTCCGAGATATATTTCAGGGCTTCGCTTACCGCGAGGGCGATGGTACCGGGACCGACACGCACATAAAATTCCTCTTCAAAACCAGGCTGCCTCAGGAACACAGGTCTGCCTGAACGGCTGCACCTGACCACACATACCGTTTTACCTTCAGCCGGTTCAAGTTTGGTTTGTATATTCGGGCTAACATCGGTGCCGAAGGAAGTCCTGATGAGAGTCCACAGATGAAGCAGGAATTTATCGGTGTTCGGGAAGCGGTCACTTTCAATCCCTTCAACACTACCATCGTCCCTCACTCCAATCAGTAAAATCCCCCCGTTGGAATTCAAAAAAGCCGAGATGGTTTTGAGGCAGGCCCTTTCGACCTGCTGGTTTGTTTTGCCGGCCTTGATATCCCACCTAAGTGTAGATTTGAACTCAAGGTCCTGCCCCTCCCCTTTCCCTATGATCCCTGCAATGCCTTTTAAACGTATGGATTTATACGAATCAATAAAAACCTGGGCGCAATAGCTGTCGTGAAGGATCCCGGCCACTTTCGGAAGGAATCCTGAAGGATCATGTTTATCCTGTGGTATGGCGTATGGAGAAACCGGAAAAGCGCCAGATAAACGGAGATGGATAGCTGAGAGCGGGTTCGCATACTCCCTCCCGCTCACATATCCGCAGGAAAATAAGATTGGCAAAACAACTCCCGAACGGTGAGTAAATGAAAGCAGGTTCACAGCCGCTTTCTGATAGTCGGGTAAACCCGAATACACATTCTTTAAAAAACTGATCCAGTCGCTTACTTTTTTTCCTTTAAGCATGGTTTCCCTATAGTCGAGACTGAAAAGAGAAAAAGCTTCCAGGGCTCCGCTGATGCCCCAGAACATCATATTAAACAGCACGGGGTCATGTTCGGGCAATGACTGCAGAGAACTTCCCTGGCTGATCTGGCTTGCGGTAATGCTACCCTGTCTTAGCTGAACAAAGGGATCGAGACGGCACAGTTCATCGAACTGTTCAAGAAAGGGGTCTTTGCCTGATGAGATAAAATCGGTGTGGGCCGACAGCAGGGAAAAGAGGCTGAACTCCTCGTTTGTGATACTGTTCATGAGGCAGCATTCGATGATCATCTGCCTGAGCATTCTCTGGTTCTCGTCTTTGACCTCATTCCCTCCGGCCGTAAGCAAGGGTTTATTGTTATAATATACCAGGTGATCGTCATCGCGCATCACCAGGTCGATCAATCCTGCATCAAGTGGGGATATATTCATGTTATGTATGTTGTGTTGAATTGTACCTGAATATGAGTTTGTCAAATCTATGAAATATTTCCTACTTTTGTCAAAATTAAAATCGTTTTCGTGGTCCGCCTCCTTGCCTTTATTGCATTGCTTATTGCTGCACCTGCTGCGTATTCCCAATCAGAAAAATCTTCTGCCGACAGTCTGACCCGTCTCCTGGCTTCATCAGCCAAAGAGGACAGCAATAAAGTAAAGCTGCTGCTGGAATTGTACCGGCATATTTTACCGGCCAATACCGACAGCGCCTTGAAGATCAGCCAACAAATTTCAACTATCTCGGCCAGGATCGATTTCAGTTACGGGCTTATAAAGGGACTGAATTGCAGGGCTGTATGCTATTGGTACCAGAATAATCCCGGCCAGGCCATCCCCACCTTTCACAAGGCGCTTGCCAGGGCCATGAAGGATAACAACATCGACCTCGAAACGATGGTTTTAAGCAACCTTGGAATTTATTACGGAGTACTCGGGGTCTCTGACAGCGCTGAGAAATATCACAAATTGGCTGTTAACTGCGGAAAGCAGCTTCAGGACAAGAGCCGGTACGCTAAGGCGGTTTCTGACCTTGCCACGGTTTATTTTAACAAAGGCAATTACATCGGGGCCATTCAAAACACCCTTGAGTCGCAAGCAATATATGAAGCCAAACACATGAACTCTTTCCTGGCCAACTCGTATATCAAGCTGGGCATGATCTATTTCGACCTCAACGATTTTGAAAAATCAATGAGTGCTTACCGTATGGCGCTTAAAATCAACAAACCGCTTGGCGACATCAAACTCGACATGGCTATTTTTCTTAATATGGGGTTTTTATATTCTCAGGTAAAAGGAGATCAGGATTCGGCCCGGATTTTTCTGAAGAAGGTACTGCGAATGGCAGAGGAAAACAAGGTAGAGGAAACCCATTTAAACGCATTGATAAATCTCGGTAATATCGCCATGACCCAAAAGGATTTCAAAACGGCGCTGCAATATTTCAGCGATGCCTATAAATCGCCTCTGATCCCTTACCGGAACCAGCAGCGTGCGGCTTTGCTGGTAAACCTCGGCGGGGTTTATTTTGAACTCGGAGACCTTGAAAAAGCTGAGAAATTTACCAAAAGCGGTTTGCAACTGGCCCATGATCAAGAATTTGTGACCTTCGAAAAATCCGCCTGCAAGATCATGGGAGATATTGAGGCAAGGAAAGGAAACTACAAGGCAGCATTTGAGTATAATGTAAGATACTCTTCTCTGCAGGACACCCTTGGAAGTGCAACGGTGAGGCATAAAGTGGCCGAAGTGGTTTTCAGGAATGAATTGAAGCAAATGGAAAATGAGAATATACTGTTGTTAAAGAACAATGAGATAAAACAGAACACGATACAAATACAAAGAGTTTATATTATCGCTATCGGCGTGATCCTTTTGCTGGGGGTAATCCTTCTGCTGGATATCCTGAAAAATAGTCGAAGGCAGTTTAAAATGAACCAAATCCTTGATTTGAAAAACGAAGAACTGAAAGAGTCGAATCAGACAAAGGATAAGTTTTTCTCAATCATTGCTCATGATCTTAGAAGCCCGTTCAACGGGCTTCTGGGTTTGCTTAAGTCACTTGATGAAAATTATGACACCTTCGAGGAATCAAAGAAACGTCTTATTATAGGCAGTCTGAAGAGAAGCAGCATCAATACCTTTAGTCTGCTCGAGAATCTTCTTAGCTGGGCTCAGATGCAACGCGGACAAATAAAGAGTATGTCTGAGAACCTCTCTGTTCATGAGCTTACAAAGGAAGTTATGGCTGTTCTTTCAACCCGTGCTTATGAAAAAAGCCAGAAGCTGATCAATGAAACTGAAACAGGTTCACGAATATATTCTGATCCTAAAATCATTAAGGCTTTGCTGATTAACCTGGTAAACAATTCGATTAAATTCACACCCGAAAACGGTACTATCATAGTAAGCTCAGGTATAGAAGGCGGTTTTGTACGTATTGAAGTTTCCGATACGGGGATCGGCATTCCGGCATCTGAGGCGAAGACACTATTTATGATCGGCGCCAACTACCAGCGACCCGGAACGATGGATGAGCCGGGAACCGGTCTGGGGCTGGTGATGTGCAGAGAATTTGTTACCCTGCTGGGCGGAGAGATCGGCGTAAACAGTGAAGTAGAGAAAGGCTCGGTTTTTTATTTCACAATTCCGTTCATTGCTCCTAAAGAAGAAAATACTCCGGTTAAAGAAATGCCTATAGAAATAAAAACAGGTGAATGGCCCAGGCGTTTGAAAATTTTAATTGCCGAAGACGATGCTCCTTCGTCAATTCTTCTTACCAGAATGGTAAAAGGAATCAGCAATAGTGTTTTACAAGTAAAAAACGGCCGTGAAGCGGCGGATACTTGCCGGGACAATCCCGACATTGATCTTGTGCTGATGGATTTAAGCATGCCCGAATTGAACGGGATAGACGCAATACTTCAAATCAGGGAGTTTAACAATAAGGTCATCATCATTGCCCAGACAGCCCATGTTGTTTCAGGAGAACGGGAGAAGGCAAAAGCAGCCGGATGTAACGATTTTATTGAGAAACCATTCATGGATAATGAATTGATCAGGACGATTCAAAAGCATTTCACCCCGTAGAAAAAGCACAAGGCATTAAACCAACAGTCCGTATTTTTTAAATGTATTCAGCAAAGCTGTCTTGCTTACCGGTTTTGCCAGAAATTCATCACATCCCGCTTCTATGGCTTTCTCCTTATCCGCTTCCATGGCAAAGGCTGTACTTACAATCACAGGAAGATCTGCGCGGAATGCTTTGATCTCACGGGTAGCCTCGAGTCCGTCCATAACGGGCATTTTCAGATCCATTAACACCATTGAGATTTCAGGATGTGCCCGACATAGCTCCACAGCTTCCCGCCCATTAACCGCCAGGAAGACACTGATTGATTCAGCGTTAATTATTTTCTCAAGGTAAAACCGGTTGGATTCATCATCTTCAGCAATCAGGATTACCGGTTTATTTAAAACGGGGGCCTTTTTCATTAAATACTCCGGAAAATTTGTTTCTCTGCAGGTCTCTTCAAAAGGGAGATTAAAGAAAAATGCAGAACCTCTTCCCTGCACCGAATCCACGCGTATTTCTCCTCCAAGCAACCGAATCAGTCCCTGGGCTATTGACAATCCCAGACCGCTGCCTTCATAGCCCCGGGTACTTGAAATATTCTCCTGAGTGAAAGCTTCAAAGATCCTTTCCTGGGCCTCCAAAGCAATGCCAATACCGGTATCTTTTACAAAAAATTCCAGGCCCCCGGGTTTCATGGTATAACCGAATGAGATATCGCCTTTGGCGGTAAATTTCACAGCATTGTCCAGGATGTTAGAAAATGCTTTAACAAACAATTCATTATCGGAACAAAATGTAATCTCATGCTCGGTTCCTGGAATATTCAGGTATAAAATAAGATCCTTAGCAGAGCACAAGGGCTCAAATTGTTCATAAAGTGCAGGCAGAATCTTATGCAGCTCAATGGGTTTGGTATTCGTCTTCATATTGCCTGAAGTGATCAGGGAAATATCCATGTAGCTGGTGACTGTATTGACCAAACGGAGACCGCTTGCTCTGATAAAAGCATTGAACTGATCCTTCTCACCTTCGGTGTGACCGGCTTGAGTGATTAATTGACTGAAGCCAAGAATACCGTTAAGAGGGGTTCGTATTTCGTGTGAAATATTATTCATAAACGCCGTTTTGAGGCGGTTTACCGATTCGGCTTTCTCCCGGGCTATTTCTAAACTAGCCATCATTTTCTTTCGTTCAGTGATATCCTCCTTGACGGCCAGAAAGTTGATGATTTTTCCAGTGTTATCAAGGATTGGAGAAACGGAAACAGATTCCCAGAACAGTTCCCCGTTTTTCTTTTTATTAAGGAATTCTCCCTTCCATTCATTACCCGAAATGATCGTACTCCAAAGGTTCTGGTAAGTTTCTTTGGGAGTTTCGCCAGACTGCAGTGTACGTGGGTTTTTTCCAACCAACTCCCCTGCTGAATACCCGGTGATTTCGCAGACTTTGGGATTTACATAAATAATACTGCCATTATAATCAGTTATAATTATACAGGCAGGGCTTTGCTCTACAGCGCGTGATAATCGTATTAATTTAGTTTCCGCCTGCTTACGGTCACTGATATCAGTTAAAGATGTTACCCTTACATGTTTTCCTTTATAGTGCATCATTTTCCCCCGTAAAACGCAGGGAAATGTTGTGCGGTCTTTTTTTAATGCTGTCGCTTCGTAAGGATCTTCAAAGCCAGAGATCATATTATTCATGACCATCTCCCGGTCTTTGGGAGCTATCCAATCTGTTCCATACCGGCCTATAGCTTCGTCGTTGGTATAACCAAACATTTTTTCAGCGGCCTGGTTTTGCTCAATACAAAGGCCTTTTTCAGAAAGGAAGATTGAATCAAACCCAGCTTCGCTTAAGCCCCTGTACTTTTCTCTGCTTTCTTCAAGCTCCTCTTCCGACAACTTGCGTTTGGTGATGTCTTTATCAATGCCACGGTAACCCTTAAGATTCCCTTCTTTATCAAGTATTGGAACGGCATTTGTGAGCAGGCATATTCTCTGGCCATTCTTCCCGATATTCCAATTCTCCAGATCCTTTATCGGGACCTTTTTTGCCATGATCTCAGAGAAAATGAGGGCTATCCTGTTGGCTTCATCCGGGGGCATAAAATCGAATGGAGTTTTGCCAATGACATCTTCATGAGAGTACCCAAAAAGATCAAAGCTCCTCAGTGAGCTGTATGTATAGACCCCATTCGCATCGACCTCCCAAACCCAATCAGCCATGATAAAAGTGAGATCCTTAAGCCTTTCCTCCCTCTCAAAAAGCGCTTCCTCCGCTTTCTTTCGTTCAGAGATATCAATCATAGTTACAAAACACTGTTCTCCGCTCCCGGCAGCAATACCGGTAAGGTTAACATACATTGGCAGATTTCCCCCGGTTGATAAGGTAACTTCGCAGGTTTTTTTAGTGTTACTGCTAAATACTTTCCCGAGAAAGAGATCGAATGCATGTTTAGTTGCATCGGTAACAAAAGCGCTGAACTGAATGCTTTTTAATCGCAGGCGGTCTTTGCCCAGCATATTAGCGCCACTTAGGTTTAATTCCATGATATTCCCTTCGCGGGAAAGCATAAAATACCCCGTGGGCGTAAAATCATACAAACCGGTATATTTGTAATTGGCAACCTCTGACTGAGCCCATAAGTGGCGGAGCTTCTCGTACTGGGACTCCAGTTCTACACGCTGTACTTCCAGATCGTGAATGAGCTTCAAGGTCTCGGAATCTAAGGAAGTGACGGGTTGATCAGTTATTTGTTTCAAAATCAATTCAAATCTCCGGGTAAATTATGGTAACCTAATAGACCAAAAAATAGCTTCGCACAAATTTACATTTTTTTAGCATCCTCTTATCAATGATTGATTTGAATACGATCATTTTAGCAGATTTATTATGAAAATAATATTTTCAGGTTTGTTATGTTCACTATTAGTTTTTATCACTATCTTTAAACTCTTAGTTATCACCTAATTAATGTTACACAGACCCCAATACAAAAAAACCGATAGTTGTTGATTATTAAATAAATAACCAAATAATAAACAAACTTTTTACCCATGGTTGATATTACCGGGCACGGGCAGGCGGAGAATATAATGCAGGAAGGCGAAAAACAAGAGCGCACTTTGGTTGAGGCGTCGCCCTTCGCTACCGAACGCAAGCTTTATGAGATTTCATTGCAACAAAGTGAAGAGAAATTCCGACTTATTGCAGAGAACACGAATGACACTATCGCACTATTGGACATGGATTTTAACATAACTTATTTGAGTCCATCAATTATGAAAATGCGTGGGTATACGGTAGAAGAGGCCGTTCTTCAAAAACCAGAGCAGATCCTAACCCCGGCATCTTTACAGAAATTCATGGAAATGGCGGCAAAAATCATGCCCTCGGAGTTGGCTGGAACTGCTCAGACCAGAGATTACCCAACCATTGAGCTGGAGCAATACCATAAAAACGGTTCCACGGTATGGGTCGAGCTTTCTTTTTCTTTTCTAAGGGATGAAACCAATAAAGCAAAGGCCATTGTGGTTGTTTCAAGGGATACCACCAAGCGCAGGCGTGCAGAGGAGGCGCTGCAGGAAAGCGAGAGATTATATTGGTCTTTGATTTCCAACAGTTCAGATTTGATCATCCTCTCTGATGCCCATGGCATCACAATATTCTGCAGTCCGCAGTCTGAAACCGTTATCGGCTATTCTTACGAGAAATTTATCGGGCAGATGATGCCCGACATCTTTCATCCCGATGATGCTGATCTTTGCAGGAGAACCTGGGAAGAGGTTTTTCAGAAAGGGCATGACCTGCGGGATTTCGAATATCGTATTATTGATCCACAGGGAGGAGTAAGGTGGGTGTCGCACACCTCAAATCAGGTCAAAGTGAATAAAAGAGTGCTGGGAACTCACAGCACAATCCGCAATATCACCGATCGCAAAATAGCAGAACAAGTCATTAGGGCCAGCGAAGAAAAATACAAAACAATGTTAAATGCTTCGCCCGATTGTATGGTATTAATAAACCTTAAAGGAATAATTATCGAAATTTCCGAGATCGGGCTTGAATTATTTGGCGTCGATAGCAGGGATGAGATGGTGGGTGAAGATATTTTTCAATTCGTTCCGACCGAGGAGTATGAGAGATTACAAGAGTTACTGGCAAAGACTATGAATGAAGGGTTTACACAAAATATCGGGTTAACCGTCAGAAAAAAAAACCAATCTAAATTTACAGGTGAAATCAGCGCTACCTTAATGCAGGGCCCTGACGGAGAACCCTTATCATTCATGATCATCGTGCGAGATATTTCACACCGAAAAAAGATGGAGGCAAAGCAGAGCCATTCCGACCGTATGTCGACGATCGGAGAAATGGCCGCAGGCATTGCGCACGAGATCAATCAGCCATTGAATATCATTTCTATGGTTATGGACAAGATTTTATTTGAGACTGACCGAACCAACACCGTGGATGTGGAGTTCCTTAAAAATAAATCGAATAAAATTTTCGAAAATATAACCCGGATCAGAGATATTATTGATCATGTAAGGGCCTTTTCGAGTAGCCGCGAAGATTATATACTCACTGCCTTCAATGTTAATTCAAGCATTGTAAATGCCACTTCGATGATAGTGGAACAGTTCAAGCATCATGGCATAAGCATGAATCTTCAACTCGAAACCAGGATCCCCCAGGTTGTTGGCAATACATATAAATTTGAGCAGGTTATCTTAAATCTGCTAACCAATGCCAAAGATGCGGTAATGGAAAAAAAGAGCAAACAGCAAGATTCTGAAATGCTCGTTAGAATCAGATCATATGAAGAAAATCTATTTATTTTTGTTGAAGTTACCGATAATGGGATTGGGATTAAAAATGACGATCTTCATAATGTGATGCTTCCTTTTTATACTACCAAGGAGGAGGGAAAAGGCACCGGACTTGGTTTATCAATTTCTTATCAGATCATGAAGGAAATGAACGGAAGCATTGAAATAACGAGCGACGAATCGTTTGGGACAAAGATCAGGCTGGTTTTACCTGTGCAAGAAAAAAAATAAAGATGGAGAGAAATCATGACGAAAAACTCCAATAACAAATCCTGGTCTGAACTCCTGCACCAGAAAGCCGAAAAGTTACTTGAAGATGGACTCGACTCCCCATCAACTCATCAACCTGTCAGCTCTTTAGACTCAGAAACGCTTAAGCTCATTCAAGAGATTGAGGTTCACCAGCTGGAGCTGGAAATGCAAAATGAGGAACTCCGTCTTTCAGTGGAAGCGGAAAAAATTGCTGTTGACAAGTATACTGAATTATACGATTTTGCTCCATCTGGTCATTTTACGCTTTCCACAACAGGTGAAATCTTAGAAGTAAACCTCTTTGGATCGAAAATGCTGGGCAAAGAACGCTCGCGTATAATAAACAGCCAGTTTGGTTTTATTGTTTCCGACGATACGAAACCAGATTTCAATTTCTTTCTTGAGAGAATATTCACCAGCAAAGTCAAGGAATCATGCGAGCTCACTTTGTCAATCACTGGTAATTTACCAATAGTTGTTCAACTTGCCGGTATCATTAACAAGAATGGGGAGCAATGTCTATCTCGAAAATCTGATCAATTATGCCAATGCTCCCATAATAGTGTGGGATCCGCAATTCCGCATCACACGTTTTAATCATGCGTTTGAATTGTTAACCGGCCTTACAGAAGCGGAGGTTCTCGGGCAATCGCTGGAAATTCTTTTCCCTCCTGCTATTATTGAAAATTCAATGTCTTTCCTGGATTTACCAACATGTTGGTTGAAGACCTCGACACTTTAACATTGAAAGAAATTCAAAAGATTGCCGTGAGCATGAAAAACTCCGCAACCAATATTTTCCGCTTGCTTGAGAATTTGCTTGAGTGGTCTCAGATACAAAGGGGAATATCCAGCTTTGAACATGTATTCATCCGCCTTTACCGTTAAATCCTTTGCAATCTCATAGCTGATTGTGATTCCCTTTTTATTTGCCGATTCTAAAACCAGTTGCATGGTTTCTTCAATAAACCAAATGACGTGATTTCATAAAATCAACCTTACACAAATGTACATTTTTTTACATTATTATAACTGATCACAAATAATATCGCAGTATATTCCTATATTTAACATCTGTATCTTCGCATAAATCGACCGTTATTAAAGAACAAGAAATCAACATCATGTACATGAATTCTTCGTTAAAATATCTGGCTGTTCTTTTCGCAATTTCTTTGATGATTCCCCCATTGAGATCAGAAAAATTGAGGAATGTGACCTTGCAACTAAAATGGCGACATCAGTTTCAGTTTGCCGGTTATTACGCGGCCATTGAGAAAGGGTATTACAAAGAAGCAGGGATCAATGTTAATCTGATTGAAGCTGTAGAGGGACGGAATCCAAGTGACGCAGTGTATGAAGGGAAGGCAGAATTCGGGGTTTGCACCTCAGATATACTGCTTATGCGGTCGCGGCAGAAGAACGGGGTTGTATTAGCGACGGTCTTTCAACATTCGCCCCAGGTTTTGCTGGCATCAAAGCAATCAGGCATTGAACATGTACAGGACCTGATCGGGAAAAGGATCGCCATGGAGCCTAATGCGGCCGACATCATTGCTTTCATGAACGATGAAGGGGTTTCACTGAACAGATGCATCATTGATCAACATAAATTCAATGCAGATAAGCTCATAAACGGCAAGATCGACGCGATCTCGGCTTATTCGACCGATGAACCTTTCACTTTAAAAGAATCAAACTTTGATTACACCATCATCTCCCCGTCGATGGGTGGCATTGATTTCTACGGTGACGTGTTGTTTACTACCGAAGCATTGATCAAAAGGGATCCTGTATTAGCAGACAACTTCCGGAAAGCTTCGCTCAAAGGATGGCATTACGCGATGGACCATCCGCAAGAGATTATTGAATTGATTTATTCCAGGTACAGTCAAAGACATAGTGTGGCACATTTGCAGTTTGAAGCAGAGCGGATGAAACACTTTATAATGGCCGATGTTGTAGAGCCAGGTTACACCAATCCCGGCAGATGGGAATCCATAGCGGAGACTTACAAAAAATTGAAGATGCTTGATCCTTCGTTTACAACCGAAGGACTACTTTATTCCGATTACGTGAAGCAGGGAATGAAGATCCCATGGAAATGGATTTCAGTGTTCTTATTGATTATTGTGATTATCGGATCTGCAGCATACTTCTTTTATACTTCGTCTGTAAACCTTAAAAATGAGATCAGAAACCGACTTAAAACCGAAAAAGATTTACATGATAGTGATTTACAGTACCGCGCTATCCTTGCAGCATCTCCCGACAACATCACTATCACCGACCTCGAGGGTCGGATTCTCATGGTTTCGCCTGCAGGAGTAAAAATGTTCGGGGGCGAAGTGCAGGAAGAATTCATTGGACTTACCCTGTCTGATTTCATTGCACCGGTCGATCTGGAGCGAGCTCACTCGAACATTATGCTCATGTTCCAGGGTATCATGCAGGGGCCTGGCGAATACCAAGGATTACGAGCAAACGGAACCATCTTCGACATAGAAGTGAATGGCGAATTCATTCGGAATGCAGGAGGGCAGCCATTGCAAATGATTTTCGTTGTACGCGACATCTCGGACCGCAAGCTTGCGGAGTCTGAACTCAAAATTAAAAACGAACAACTGATTCAGGCAAATGCCGAAAAAGATAAATTTTTTTCTATCATCGCTCACGATCTGCGTAGTCCGTTTAACGGATTTTTAGGATTAACCCAGCTAATGGCTGATGACTTACCACAAATGTCGTTAGCCGAGACTCAGACAATTACAATAGATTTAAGAAATTCTGCCTCCAACCTGTTCCGCCTGCTGGAAAATCTTCTGGATTGGTCGCGTATGGAGCAAGGTTTAATTCCTTTTAATCCGGATGTAGTTCAGTTACTTCCATTTGTTAATGAGAGTCTGAGCATGACTATGGAATCCGCTAAAATAAAAGGAATAGAAATAAGCTGCGATATACCTGAGGGTATGGAAGTTGTTGCCGACCGTAATATGCTTCAAACTGTAATTCGAAACCTCGTATCAAATGCGGTGAAATTTACGCGCAAAGCAGGAAATATCAGGCTCTCGGCCATAGCATCCGGTGAAAAAAACGTTGAAATTTCGATCAGTGACACAGGTATCGGAATGAGCCAAGAAATGGTCAATGGTTTGTTCCTGCTCGACTCTCAGACAAACCGCCAAGGTACAGGAGGTGAGCCCAGCACGGGTTTAGGCTTGATCATCTGCAAGGATTTCATAGAAAAACATGGAGGAAAATTATATGTCAGGAGCGAAGAAGGAAAAGGCAGCACTTTTTATTTTACGGTGGGTAATGAAAAATAAAAGGTAGCGCCTTTTTCAGGCTCTGACTCTGCCCAGACACGACCACCATGGCGTTCAATGATTCTCCTTACAGTGGCAAGACCCACACCGGTTCCCTGAAACTCGGAATTGGTATGCTGACGATGGAAAGGGTCAAATAATTTATCGGCCTTTGACATGTCAAATCCCGCACCGTTATCTTTTATAAAAAAACAATTTCCGGGATTGGCCACAAATTTGCCGAATTTGATTTCAGGATTCTCAACTTTGCCGGAATATTTATAAGCGTTGCTAAACAGGTTATCGATAACCACATGCATCAGGTTGGCATCAGCCTCAGCAGCAAGCCCTTCCTGGATAAAGAATTTGGCTTTATGCTCCGGGTATTGGCTTTCAATGTCTGAAACCACATTTCTGGCCATCTCACTCAAATCAATCCGCTTCGATTGAAGCTTGGTTCGGCTTGAACGGGAAAAATTCAGCAGATCCTCAATAAGTTTTGCCATGGATATCGTAGCTTTCTGGATCCGTTGCAGAAATTGTACGGCCTCAGGATCCAGGCAAAAGGAATAATCTTTCTCAAGAATCTGGCTATAGCCACTAACAACATTCAAAGGGTTACGCAGATCATGAGATACGGTAAAGGAGAAAGCCTCCAGTTCATGATTAGCCTCGATCAGGTTTTCGTTGGAGGCTTCGAGCTTGGCCTGGGTTGAGATAAGTTCGTCATTACGTTGAACAGCTGCTTCATACACCGATAACAGCAGATCGAGTATCTGTTTTTTCGCTGAATTGATAGTATATTTCTTTCCCCTGAACATGATTACGATCACATTCTCGGCAGAAACGGATTTTCCCATTTCACTGTTTGTCAGCAGATAATGGATCTGCGACAGCAGGTATTGATCATTATAGGGCTTGGTTATAAAATTATCAGCCCCGGCCTGTAATCCTTTGATGATATCAAGCGGATCACGAAGTGAAGTAAGCAGGATGACTGGTATATCCTTTAATATTGGATGAGCCTTTAGTTTTGAACAAAACTCATAGCCATCCATCCCGGGCATCACGATATCGCTGAGGATGAGAACAGGTGATCTTTCAAGAGCGGCAGCATAGGCATCAATTGCATTTGTGTAGAAAACATTGGTAATATTATTTTCATTAAAAAAATGCTGCAATCGTTTTGCCTGAACCATTGAATCTTCGACGGCCATGATATAGCCTGAGCCTAAATTGATCTGAGACGAAGTAACCATATGACGTTTTTTAAGGTATTAAAATGTTCTTGAGTTCCTCTACAATTCTGGTCGGGGAAAGGATCTTGCAAGCCCCGCCAATCCGGATAGCTTCCCCCGGCATACCATGTATAAGGGAAGTCGCTTCATCCTGGGCAATAGTAAGAGCCCCATTTTCCCTCAACATTTTCATTTCCGGGGCTCCATCACTTCCCATTCCTGATAAAAGAATTGCTATTACATTCTTTTTATAAATTCTTGCGACCTGGTTGAAAAGATAGCTCACGGCAGGCCTCAGACCTTTCTCGGGAGGGGCTTTAGTGATAGAAATAATTCCCTCACTTTCCAGGCCTAAATGATGATCTCCCGGCGCCATGTAGACATGACCTGGCAACATTTTCTGTCTGTTCTGAGCTATCATCACCTGAAGGTTGGATGTAGAATTCAGCCAATCGCAAAACCCATTCGTAAAATTGGCATCGATATGCTGAACGAGCAGGATAGGAAGAGGAAAATTCTTCGGCAGGTCCCTGAGAATCTCCCTGATAACAACAGGACCTCCTGCCGATGCACCAATGGCAACTATTTTATATTCTTCAAACTTATCGCTCCCGGGGAGGAGAACCGAAGATTCTGCTTCCAGGCGTGGGGCTATCAGGTTAAAAAGTACACGTCGCTTTTCAACTTTGATTTCCGACATCAGTTTTAGAGTGTTCCTGTAACCCTTTGCTGTTTGAGTAAATCGGGGATGACCCGGTCCATAGGGTTTTGGAAGAATAGTGAGGGCTCCTGCTTCAAGGATTTTGAAAGACATACTGACTTCAGTAGGGTTGTACAGGCTGCTCACGATGACAATGGGAACTGGGTTCTGCTGCATAATCAGCATGGTCGCCTCAACGCCGTCCATCACCGGCATAAAGATGTCCATGCTCACCACATCGGGATGTAAGCTGGCCACGAAGTTAACCGCCTGTTCACCGTTACCGACGGTCCCGATCACCTCGAATGCCGGATCTTCAGCGAGGATTCCTTTGAGTAAACTCTGGACCGTTATCACATCTTCAACGATCAGTACCCGTATTTTCTTAGCCATTATGCGACATTCAGATTAGACGTTGAATAGTTTCAAGCAGCTTGCTTTGTTCAAAGCTGCCTTTTGTGATATATGCATTGGCGCCTGCTTCCATTCCATTCTGGCGGTCCCTGGCCGATTCGAGTGCAGTGACCAGAACTACGGGAATATCTGAGAGGGCCGGATCATTTCTGATTTTAGCTGTGAGTTCAAACCCGTTCATTGCAGGCATTTCCACATCTGAAACGACCAGATCAAAGCGCTCATTCTGCATAAAACCGAAGGCCTCCATCCCATTTACTGCAGTTTTTACCTTATAGCCCGATGATTCGATGATATTCCTGAGCAAGGCCCGGGAGGTGATGGAGTCTTCAACAACAAGGATCATCTGCCGGGGCAATTCTGCCGCTTCCGTTGTATCAGAGGTTTCCATTGACCTGATGTCTGCCACGGAATGAATCGCCGATTCCATCAATTCGGGGATATGAAGGATAGGGACGACTTTGCCGCTACCAAGTACAGTTACTCCTGAAATATTCTTTACGTGAAGGATCTTTGGTCCCATGCCTTTGACCAGCACTTCGTATTCACCCAGCACTTCGTCTATCACGAATGCGATTCGCACGTTTACCAACGACAGAATCAATACGGAAAAAGAATGTTCCTCGTTTTTCGTGATCCTCTTGCCGGCAAGTCCCAGTATATCGCCAAGCCACACCAGGGATATATTTTCCCCTCTCTCCCTGATCATCTTCTTTGACTCAAGTGTACTGATGTCGCCGGAACGGATTCTTATTGCTTTTTCGACCGAGTTAGTGGGAATGATAAAAAACTGTTCGCTAACCCTTACCAGAATGCCCCGGAAAGCAGCAAGGGTTACCGGCAAGGTAATGATAAACGTAGTTCCCACGCCTTGTTTTGATTCGATTACAATACTTCCGCCCAGTTTGGAAATCTTCTCGGAAACGATAGCCAACCCCAGTCCTCGACCTGAAATATCAGTAATGAAAGGGCTTGTCGAAATACCTGAACGGAATATCAAAGCAAATACCTCACTGTTGGTCATCTTCCCTGCTGTTTCAGGGCTTACAATCCCCTGTTTCATGGCCGCTTCGATCACCAGTGACCGGTCAATGCCAGCTCCATCATCGGATACACGCAGTTCAACATTCTGCCCCGATTCCTGCTTCACTGTGATCTCAAGAGTTCCCACGGCCGATTTCCCATGCTGCTTTCTCACTTCCCCCGTTTCAATCCCATGATCAATACAGTTTCTGACCAGGTGAATCAGGGGATCTTTCATCTCTTCAAGAATACGGCGGTCAATTTCAGTTTCCCCGCCCCTGATACTGAGCTGTATCTCTTTATTATATTCGTGGCTAAGATCCCTGACGATTTTTGGCACGATCGACAGAAGTGTCGAGAAGGGATGGAGTAAGGTGGTTTTAATATCGAGCAGCAGGTCATCAACCATACGCGACATGCTTCGGTGAAACTGTTCCATTTCCTTTCCTAGCACAAGAAGTTCAGCATGCCTGTGTTTCCTGAGCTCCTTAATATAATACCCCATCCTGGCTTTTACAGTGATAAACTCTTCAGCCTGCCTGAGTAACGTAGCAAGTTTTGAAGTTGCGATACGCACGGTATCTTTTGCAGCAGTTACTTCATTGACTGGTTTTGCGAAAGTGGCTGTTTCCAAAGGGGGAAGGACGGGAAAACTCATTTTCTCCTGAATGACGGGAGCCTGCCTGATGCGATCAACTCCGGCGATCAGTTGGGATAAGGCATTGGTTCCGACACTTTTTTTCGTGGCATCAATCTCTGAAAGCATCAGTGAGAGCGTATCCATTGCCCTGTAAAGTACATCAAACGACGAAGGCACAAGAGAGAGATTTCCTTCTTTAAGCTGATGAAAGATGTCTTCCATGCTTTGGCAAAGCCGTTCAATGCCAGTATGGTTGATTGCCCTTGCCGCGCCCTTCAGGCTATGCATCTCCCGAAACGTGGTTTCGATAAGATCTTCGTATTCGGGTGAGGAAGGCTTCTTTTCGAGCATAAGTATTCCATTGATGATAGCTTGCTGATGTTCTGCTGCCTCAATTTTAAAATCGGCCATCAGCTCGAGAAGAAAGGTTTCCTGTTTATTATCCATGTGGGCCTATACGTTAAACTTTTCAACGATGGCTTTCAGTTTCTGGCCTAATTCATTCAGGTTATAGGCGGCGAGCTGGGTCTGTCTGGTACCTGACACATTTTGTTCACTGGCCTGTTTAATGTTTTCCATGGCCGGAACGATCTGATCCATCCCATTCATCTGTTGCTGGCTGGTGGCAGAGATTTGAATAACCGATTGGGCTGCCTGACGCACCGTATCGGCGAGAATATCAATCATCTCACCGCTATGCCGGGCCAGATTGCTGCCATTTTCTACGGCTTTCGAACCCTGTTCAGTAGCCAGCACGGCCTGGCCAACCGCTTTTTGTATTTCATTGAGGATCTCCCTGACCTGGGCTGTGGCCTGTTTTGACTGTTCTGCCAGACTCCTGATCTCAAGTGCAACCACGGCAAAACCACGTCCCTGCTCCCCTGCTTTCGCGGCTTCAATAGCAGCATTAACAGCTAAAAGGTTAGATTGATCAGCAATATCGTTCACGGTTGAGGTGATCTCTCCAACCGACCTGTTTTGTTCGGAAAGCTTCACTACCCGGTCGGCGATCATCGTCATTTGCTGATTGATTTTGTTCATCCCATCAATGGTCTGCTGAACCGATTCTTTACCATTTTCGGCCGCATCGGAAGCACGTTGTGCACTCTCCAGGACCGACTGAGCCTTCTGGTTTGCCATCATCGAGGTCTGACGGATCTCTTCCATGGTTGTTGTGGTTTCCGAGACCGCGGTAGCTGTTTCTGTAGCACTTGTTGAAACTTCAGTAACTGTTGCAAGGATTTCTGAGGCCGAAGTGCCCAGTATATTAACCCCGGTACTGATCTCCTCTGCGATTTTCCTAAGCATGCGTAACATCCAGCCAACAAGAACAAGAGAAAGGATTATCATTCCAACACCCATACTGGTAAGGGTAATGAGTTCAGTGCGGGCTAAGGCATCGTCGCCGGTAACCATTTCACGCGAGTGAGTGTCGAGATCTTTTTCAAGGGCCAGGATACGCGAACGGATATTCTCGTAGAGGGAATTTTGAACATTGGATGCAAAGGCCATGGCTTCTTCGCTCTTTCCCTGAAGAATCAGACTAATCTGGGTTTTTCTGTTTTCCCTGTATTGACTCATCTGGCTCTCTATCTCTTTGAACTGGTTTAATTCGGAGGGCGAATTTTCCAGCAATTGTTCAGTAGTCTTAACGCGGTTCTGAACTTCTGCTGTCATAGCAAAGATTGCTTTCTGCAACGTATCTTTTTTTATGACATCCTTCGAAATGATCATCTCGAGGGTCATAGCCCTGATGCGGTTTTCATCGGATCGCAGCTGAGTGAGCGAACGCGTTATATCAAAAGACCGTATCATCAGTATCTGAGACGTATTGCTTTCGCTGATGTTCCTCAACATCACCAACACAATGATGATGACTGAAATGATGATAACACCAAACCCCAGAAACAGTCTGGCTCTTGTACTCAGATTGAATGTTGATTTCATTGGTCCTGATTTTAGATCGTAAATTAACTTTTTATTTTTGATTGACAATAAAAGTCTTATCCGTTAGAATGTGATCCCCGTTTAGCAGGATCTGTCCATCCTGAGCGATACCTTTAATATACTCAGCGCCTATACCCTGAATAGTAACTGGCGGGGAGCTTAAAGTGTTGAAAAAGATTTCCCTGGTTCCTTCAATGGCATCAGCAACAATGCCAAATTCCATTTCGCCCTTTTTTAACACGATGATTGTAGTCGTTTCAATTAGTCCTTTTTCTTTAAGGTTAAAAAGGAATTTAAGATTAATGACGGGAATGATTTTCCCACGATTATTCATTACACCAACTACAAAAGACGGAGCACCGGGAATGAGGGTGAGGTCCTTCATGCGCAACACTTCGCTTACATAAATACTCTCGATACTATAATATTCTCCGGCCAGGAGAAAGCACACAACCATTGCCGATTCTCCAGGTGATTCCTGTTTTTTTCCCAGGCCGCGTATTTTTTTCGCCCTCGTCTCCAGAATGGTCTGATCATCTTTCATACAGAATCCGGCTTGGTTTTATCTTCGTTATGCTTTTCTAAAGCTTGATTCCATTCAATCTCATCATGGGCTGACAAGAATTTTTCAATGTCATAGATCAGAACCATACCATCCTCCAGATGAAGGATTGCATCTGATTCGAAGCCCTGGTCAATATCGGTTGCATGAATCAGTTCCATTGCCGTCGGAGTAACAATGCCAACAGCCCTGTCGGCCACCAGCGCCAGTTTCCTTTTTTTCGTATCAGCCACGATAAATACATCGCTGATTCTGACGGGCTGATCGGGAAGATTCAGCCGTTGCCTCAGGTTTATCACGGGCAGAACCACACCATGGAAATCAAAAACTCCATAGATCACCTGAGGAGCATTGGGTACAGGCAAAACGGCCACAGCCATAATCACTGTATCGACGACCGAAACGGGGATTGCGAATCGACGGTTTTCAATCGTGAAACAAAAAAAATCTGCTGCACTATGTATGAGTTTCATATGTTAGAGGCTCAGGCCATATTTTTTGAGTTTTTTTAATAATAAATCTATCGCAACAGGTTTTGCAATATAATCGTCGCATCCTGCATCCATGGCCTTTTTTTCATCCCCACTCATAGCGAACGCAGTAAGTGCGATGATTGGAAGATCACGTCTGAATGATTTGATTTGCCGGGTCGCCTCGAGCCCATCCATCAGAGGCATTTTGATGTCCATGATCACCAGTGAAATTTCAGGATGCTCACGACAATGTTGAACGGCGCCTATCCCGTTATCTACAGTTATCAGATTTACCGGGGTTTTCCTGAAAACAGCCTGAATGAAGAGCAAAGTCGATTCATCGTCTTCGGCTATCAGAATCACCGGGTTGCGTTGATCACTTGCATCGGCAGGAATTGCTTCAGGAACATGGTCTTCTTTATTCACTTCCTGATAAGGGATAGTAAAGAAAACTGCAGAGCCTCTGCCCTTTTCAGACTCTATGCGCATATCACCTCCAAGTAATTGCACTAATCCTTTGGCAATAGACAAGCCCAGTCCGCTGCCTTCATACGCCCTGGAAGTGGTTAATTCTTCCTGAACAAAACTTTCAAAGATCAGCGATCCGGATTCTTTATTGATGCCGATGCCCGTATCTTTGACGTAAAACTCAAGTGTTCCTGCCAGTATCCTGTAGCCAAACCCTACTCCTCCTTTACTTGTAAATTTCACCGCGTTGTCTAGCAGATGGGATATGATCTTCCGCAATAATTCCTGATCAGAATAAAGTGAGACAGTGTCGGATTCAGGGGGAATTTCAAGTTGCATTTTAATATTCTTTTCGGTGCACAACAAATCAAACTGATCGCGTATCTGATGAAGAAATTGCTGTAAATTAAAGCGTTTCATTTTTGCTTCCATAGTTCCGGAAACAATGAGTGAAATATCCATATAATCTGTAACCGTACTGAGCAGACGGTCACTGCTTCTTTTTATCAGTGAATAATACTGCTCCTGTTCCTCCCTGCTGATGTCGTCGAGGGCAAATAAGCTGCTGAAACCGAGTATCCCGTTTAAAGGAGTACGTATTTCATGGGAAATATTATTCATGAAAGCTGTTTTCAGGCGGTTTCCGGCTTCGGCTTTTACCAGGGCAGCTTCCAGGCTGGCAACCATTTTTCTACTATCCGTCACATCCTCCTTAACGGCAAGATAATTAGTGGCTTTTCCCGTAGAATCAATAATCGGGGAGATGGATACTGATTCCCAGTATAGTTCCCCGTTTTTCTTTTTGTTATGGAATTCTCCTTTCCATTCATTGCCTGAACGGATTGTATCCCAAAGATCCCGGTATGTTTCTTTTGGAGTTTCACCCGACTGAAGTATCCGGGGATTCTTTCCGGCAAGTTCCCCGATAGAATACCCTGTAAGTTCGCAAACTTTGGGATTCCCATACACAATATTTCCCTCAAGATCGGTGATGACAATTGAGACAGGGCTTTGCTCCACGGCCCGGGACAACTTTCTGAGTTCCAATTCAGCCTTCTTGCGATCGGTAATATCATTGATACTGGAAAGAATATATGGTTTGTTCTTTATCTGTATAACACTGGCAGTATAAAAACCAATAAGGATTTCTCCATTTTTTTTTCTGAACCTGAATTCTTTTCCTACTACATCCCTGCCTTCACCAAGGTCCGAAATCACTCCGTTCCTGTCATTCACATCCACCCATAATAAAAGGCTGACAGAAGAGCTGCTGATAGCCTCTTCTTTGGTGTAACCCGTGATCGCTGTAAAACCCTGATTGACTTCAATGAAATTTCCATTTTCGATATTCGTAATAACGATAGCGTAGGGTGATACGTTGAAGGCCATGGAATATTTTTCCTCGCTCTCCCGCAAGGTCTTTTCTGCTTCTTTCTCTTTTAGGTTTTTCAGGCCGAGGCTTGCAATGATTTCTATAAACCCCTTGATAAAATCAAGATATTGGCCAAGTTTTTCTTTTGTCCAAACAGGAACTTTTTTTACGGCCTCCAAATAATCTGTTTCATTAAAATCAAATCTTTTTGCCTGTTTCTTAAAGAATTCGATATCTGGTTCTTCAAGAAAAAACTGACCGGTAAAAAAATTACCCAAATGTTTACCATCAATTACAATCGGGGTGGCATTGTCGATCAGGCCGTGAGGGCATTGATAGCTTACTGCCGGACTGGCTTCATGGATATGTTCAAGAATGTATTGATCGCTTTTGACACATTCTATAAGGCATTCAGAATTCAGTCTGTGAAATTTCGTGCAAATATCCTGCCAGGCCACGGCAGTGAGAATTTTACCATCATTATCAACGATTGCCGATGGAAATGAATAAATTACATTCAGCTTATCCTGCAAATCCTGCAGCATGGGAATATCCAATAAATCTTCCAATTTATATTCCATGATCATTTCTTCTAGCAATCAATCAATCAATCAATCAATCAATCAATCATTCAATTCCGGGCAGCGCCAAGGCCAGTTCACTTACCCATTCTCCTGGTATCTGGCTATAACCATACGACAGCCCGGCCAGTCCTCCGGTAACAGCAGCGATTTTTTCTTTATTTTTTCCAAGGTTGACCGCTTTCAGGACTGCTGAAGTGTAATTACCGGTTGTAAGAAGACACCAGATACTTGCTTCAAGGATTTCGATGACGGAACCACAGTTTGAATTTTCATATTTCTGCAAGAGAAATATGTCCTCCTCCAGAAGCCTGTAGAAGGGTTCAAGGTCATTGCCGGTTAAACCAAGGATACTCATATTTGCCGGAATTTCTTTCTTTAAGATGCTGTAAGCCTCAAACATGTCGAGTGATTTGGCAAGGAGCCTGGCAAATTCCAGGTAATAGAAACAGGCTATAGCAGAATGTATCTGACCGTGAGAAATAAACGATATTTGCCGGATCTGTTTAAACCGTTCCTTAAGTGGTTTATCGATAATGTCGAATAAGAGCGGCAGAATTTCGGCTAACTCACAATTTCTTTCTGCTTCCTTTGGAACGCCAAGGGCGCCACCAACCGCCAGCCCAAAAAGAGCGGATTGGATTTGTTTCTGGTTATTTGCACGTGCCGTGTTCATAAATGCAGATATAATATTTTATTAAGGTCCAAAGTTATGCAATAATTAGGTTGATATGCAAACACTCATAAAAGAAATAATCTGATTGTAGCAGAAGGTTGCCATTTGTTCTCCGGATCCGGATTTGTATTGTTTTTGATTGGGTATTGACGAAACTCTATCCGCATTTGCGGAGGTCAGCGAACAAGGATCTTCCCTGTCAGAATCAACCTTTCATTGATTTTCACAACCCACACAAATTCGCCGGGCTCAAGGGTTGCCGTGGAACAATAAACAGGCCTGACATTATCATGGATGTTGTTATCCGCAAGGATCAGGGAATCACATTCAGAGACAGTCACCCCATACCCCGTATTAAAAATTTCACAGTTTGTAATACTTGCTCCCTTTGAGGAATAACCCGATCGTTTTGTGTGATAACACAATGTTGCATGACTGAAGTATCCTGATAACCGGCATGATTAAAGATCAGACCAAGGAAAACCTGGCCTGGATATTGTGTCGCGAAAGTAATTTTATGCAATGAATCTCCGCTGGCCCGGAGGATGCCATTTACAGTAATGGAATAGTTTCCCATAAGCTGGATAAAAGTCCCTGGGCAAATGCTCAATATGGCACTTCCCATTACGGTGAGATTGCCTATAATTCTTACAGTATCGGCACAAAGCATGGTGTCGCGTGAAATAATTCCGGATATTCCGATAACTCCGGTTCCGTTCAGCGGCACCTTCAGGACGGACTGGTTTTCAGTTTTAACATAGAGGCTGTCAAGGAATAACTGCACTGAAGGAGGCTGAAATTTCACATAGATCTTTTTTGCCTGGAAGGGAATGAGGTTAACCAAAAGACTTGTGTCAAAATGCGTACTGTCGATGCTTAACAAGTAATTTCCCCCTGTATACAAATTAAAATCAGATGCCCGGTAAACTGTGTCGGGATGCGTGCCTGGGATATACCGCTTTTTCAGAATCAAGCCGTTTTCACCTATTGAAAACAGGAAATCCGAAGGGCTCCTGAACATGTAATTAATAGTAGTGGTCGGATTACTGTAATCGGTTTTCCAGCCGAAGCCGCCTGATTTCGACACCTGGATCTCATGATCAAACAGCAGGTAGCCGTCGATCGTGCTGAGGAATTTACATTGCTTCAGGGCCGGTTCGGTGATTTCGGTGTAGGTATGTTGTATAGACGCTCCGCCATCCGCAGTCATATATAAGGAATCGGGTGCAGCAGCTTTAACAAAGAATCCCGTATCAGGGTTTATGAAAGAAAAGAGAAATCCGCCTCTGGGAGGCTGGTTGAAAGAGGACCAGGAATTCCCTGAATTCATCGTTTTAGCAGAACCATCGATCCAGTAAATGGGAACACAATGGTACTAGGTACCGCTTACATACCCTGTGATGTATGCCGTATTGCGATCAAGGAACTGGAACCTGCTGGTACGGTCTTTTTGCCCGAAGGCCAGTTCCCAATGTGATCCATAGTCGCTGGTCTTATAAACGGAAAAATCATCAAAAACAACTGTCGAATAACCGAAGGTGCAAGTATAAAAATACGGGAATAAAGCGAAGCCATATTTGGAGTCGAAAAAACCCAGGTCTGCAATTGTATCGCCGAAAACAGTGATTAACGACCAGGTAGCTCCCTTGTCGGCACTGCGGTACAGGCAGCTGCCACCGGCATAAACAGTATCGGTGCCCACATTAAATACCGAGGTGAACATTCCCTGCAATGAAGCGCACTGGCTCCAGGAATTCCCAAGGTCTGCAGTTTTCAGGACAAGCCCGTCGGAGCTGATGACATAGCCGGTTGAATCATTGACAAAACATCCTTTCACAAAGGTTTTTGTCGTTCCCGAACTGATCGTCTGCCATTGAGAGAAAGCAGATCTGTTAAATAATCCCGGGATCAGGAAAAGCATGAGCAGTATCGATTTCATGACACATGCACTTAATTTCAAGATCTAAATTAATCAATATATGTGAAAATTATCCGGGCTATGAAAAAAATAGTGCAAACAACTTTGCTTTTTGTTCAAAATAAAAAACACCGTTGAACGGTGTTTTTTTTGAGGTTTTGCGGAGAGACAGGGATTCGAACCCTGGGACCCCCTTACGAGGGTCAACGGTTTTCGAGACCGCCCCATTCAACCGCTCTGGCATCTCTCCGTAGAATGAGGTTGCAAAAATAAGAAAAAACCTGGTTCGTTTAAGGCCTCACCTCAGTCGTTCTGCTTAAATAAATTTTCCAGTACTCTGAGTACCTCCTGACGTTCGAAGGGCTTTGCGATGAAATCGTTAAACCCGGCCTGAAGAAAATTGTCACGGTCTTCTTTGCCGGCAAAGCCTGTCACAGCAATGACTGGAAGGTTTTCATTCCCCAGCTGTTGTCTGATCTCATGCATGGCCTGGGTACCGTCCATGCCCTGGCCGAGGTTGATATCCATCAGAACACCATCGATATGTTCACGCAGAGCGACCTCAATCGCCGCTTTGCCTGTCTGAGAGAAAAACAGATTGCAGTATTTTTTAATATATTGCATCAGCAGGTTACTGTTGACCATGTTATCTTCAACGATAAGCACATTGGGCCGTTTTTTTCCCGCCGATTTGGCTTTCTTTTTAGCAGGGATACCTGGTCTTGGAGACGGTGATTCAATCAAAGCAAAAGGCTGAGTCGTTGCAGCAATTTCATCAGAAGGAGACAAAGAATAACTGTAAATACTGCTATTCTCAAACATCTGCATCAACTTATTAGCTGAAGAAAGAATCTGCCCGGCTTTCCATTTCATATCAGGGTCTGTAAGTTCTTCCAGCAAAATTTCCGTAAAACCAAGTATCCCGTTCATCGGAGTACGGAGAGCATGATCGAGTCGGCTCCAGTGGGCAGGAGTAGCATCGGGGCCGGCTTCTAAGGCATTGATCTCTGTTTTGAGAATTTCATCGATCATTTCCCTGACCAATTCTGAAATAGCCGTGGCATCCCGTTTTCCATTGACGGCTTCCAGGAAACCGAACACGGCCTGAACTAATTTCGCGTTTTTATGTTTATCCACGAAGACTCCTATTTGTTAGCTCATTCTTTTTGCGAAGGTATCAGATTTACTAAAAAGAAAACGAATACTTTTTATAGATTTTTGAGTCTTTTTATTAACAGTCTACATAAAATTGAAGGTTGTTGGAAAACAAAAAACCGCCTAAATCATTGATTCTAAGCGGTTTTGTAATTTATTGATTCGTGGGAAGCGGAGAAAGAGGGATTCGAACCCCCGGAGGCTTGCACCTCAACGGTTTTCAAGACCGCCGCAATCGACCGCTCTGCCATTTCTCCGGGAGCAAAAGTAACACATTTTTCTGAAACGGCAAATACCCCACTTGCATTGCAACAGCAACTCATTACCCCGTGCTTGCCCCGTTTTACCGATTATTCTTGCAAAATCGACAGGCTTTCAGTACATTTGTATATTGTTTTGTGGATGAATTTTAAAATGATCTTTATACGTTAGTGTATCACACTATAAACCTGAAGTATATGAAAAAGATTTTATTTCTGATGATCCTGGCCTGCCTTACCCTGGCGCAGTTCTCCGCCCCGGCAAAGAATCTTTGGGCGTATCTTACCTACGCTACGTTCAACTCCCCCGAAGGCCCTTATGTTGAAACTTACCTGAGCATTGCCGGGAACAGCGTGAAATGGATAAAACAAGCTGACGGCAAGTTTAAAGCCACGGTGAATGTTCTGATGACCTTTAAAGAAAAGGATTCCATCAGGGCTTTTAAAAAATATGAACTGAAGAGTAATGAAGTCGCCGATACGTCTAACCTCAACTTTCAGTTTATCGACCAGCAGAGATTCCAGATCGGAAACGGATCCTACAATTTCGAAATCCAGCTGTCAGACAAAAACAAAAATGCCCAGGCTTTGCCTTACACCCAGAATATCGTGGTCGATTTTCCTGCCGGTAAACCATCGATGTCGGGAGTGGAAATGATCAAAAGCTACTCCAAAACAGTCAAACCCACAGCACTGTCGAAAAGCGGCTACGAGCTCATCCCCAATATTTATAACTTTTATAACGATGCCGATGCCAGGCTGGCATTTTATGCAGAGCTATACGACTTAGACAAAGTGGTGCCCCAGGGGAAGATGTTTCTCGTGACCTACTATATTGAATGTTTTGAGAATAATCAGAGGCTGAACGACTTCGCCAAAGCCAAAAAAGAAATTCCCAAAAATATCAATGTCCTGCTTGCCGACATCAATATAAAAGACCTGGCAACCGGCAATTACAACCTGGTAGTTGAAGCCCGGAATGAAACCAATGAGGTGCTGGTATCTAAAAAAGTTTTCTTCCAGAGAACCAATCCAAATGCCACCTACTCTCTTGCACAGCTCGAATCGACTGTAATCCAGGGCACTTTCGCCGAGAAAATCAACAATGCAGATTCACTCAAAGAATATATCAGCTGCGCGTATCCCATCTCAACCGGGTTTGAGAAAAATTTTATCCGCTTTCAGCTACCCAAATCAGATATCCCCACCCTGCAAAAATATTTTTATTCTTTCTGGCAGGAGAGGAATGCAGCCGATCCTGCTAAAGCCTGGCAGGAATACAAGGGACAAGTCAAGATTGCCGAAGCCAACTTTAGCACCAAGATCAAAAGAGGCTTTCAGACCGACCGCGGACGTGTATTCCTTCAGTATGGCCCTCCGAATGCAAGGGAAGGCCATTACGCTGAACCCAATACTTACCCTTACGAGATCTGGCAGTATTATACTCTGAACAACAGTCAGAGGAACAAAAAATTCATTTTCTATTCTCCAGATATGGTCACGGCCGATTTCATTCTCCTGCATTCCGACGCCCTGGGTGAACAGTATGAACCCAGCTGGAGGGTGTTCCTGAGAAACAAAATGATATCGCCTGTCGATATTGGCGAAACCCAGGTTGTGAATGTGTGGGGCGACTACTCTGAAGATGCATGGACCTTACCCACCACCAATCTCTAAAATGCGAGTTGCGGTCGTAATCCTTAACTGGAACGGGAAAAATTTTCTTGAGAAATTCCTTCCGGCATTAATACAGCATATTGAACCTGAAACTGGTGTGATTGTTGCTGACAATGCCTCCACCGACGACTCTATTGAATTCCTTAAAACACATTACCCTCAGATCCGTGTGATCAGCAATCCCGACAACGGAGGGTTTGCCCGGGGATATAATCTTGCATTGAAACAAGTCGAAGCCGAGTATTATGTTTTACTCAACTCCGATATCGAGGTTACTGAAAACTGGATCAGGCCGGTGATCCGGCTCATGGACTCAGATCTTTCAATAGGCGCCTGCCAGCCTAAAATCCGTTCCTATCTCGAGCCTAAGAAGTTCGAATACGCGGGGGCTGCCGGCGGGTTTCTCGACAAATACGGCTATCCTTTCTGCCGCGGCAGGATGTTCCTTGAGATCGAAGAAGATCACGGGCAGTATGACGACGTACACGAGATATTCTGGGCTTCAGGCGCCTGTTTGTTCGTGCGGTCAAAATTGTACCACGAACTGGGCGGCTTTGATGAAGATTTCTTTGCCCATATGGAAGAGATCGATTTCTGCTGGAGAATGAACAATGCAGGGTATAAAATCATGTATTGCCCCGATTCAACCGTGTTCCACATCGGAGGAGGTACTTTACCCAAAATCTCCTGGAGAAAAACCTACCTGAATTTCAGGAATAACTTCTTCCTGCTCTATAAAAACCTGCCCGATTCCTGGCTGGTAAGGGTATTCGCGGTACGGCTTCTGCTGGATGCAATCGCTGCCTTGAAGTTCCTCATACAGGCGGGCTTCAAGGACTTCTGGGCCGTGGCCAGGGCCCATTTCAGTTTTTATACCTCCCTCTCGAAAACCAGGCAAAAAAGAAAATTAATAAAGCAGGGTTCCGTTAGAAATATCTATAAAGGAAGCCTTGTATTCGATTATTTTATACTGCGGAAGAGAAAATTTTCGGAGCTGAAACCGAGCAGGTTTTGGGATTAGGGATTGGGGGTTGGGGATTAGGGATTAGGGATTAGGGGTTAGGGATATAGCAGATTTTCTATAGCCAGCCGGTATGAATCCAGTCCGAAACCGGCGATCACACCCCTCGCAACCGGCGCAATATATGAGACATGCCTGAAAGTTTCCCGCGAATACACGTTCGAAATATGTACTTCGATCACGGGTACTTCGATCGCTTTTACCGCATCCCCTATCGCCACCGAAGTATGTGTGTACCCCCCGGCATTTAATATAATACCGATATATTTTCCATCGGCTTTCTGCAAGGCATCGATAATCTCACCTTCTATATTAGTCTGGAAATATGTTATCCCCGTACCGGGAAATACTGATTTCAGTGTCTTCAGGTAATCTTCGAATTTTTTATTTCCGTAAACTGAAGTTTCCCTCTTCCCCAGAAGATTGAGGTTAGGGCCGTTGATGATGAGGATCTTTTTCATAGGACAAAGATAATAAATGATGAAATGGCGAAATGGTGAAATGGCGAAATTTAATTATCTGCCAACTTTTTATTTTCACCATTTCACCATCTCACCATTTCACCATTTGTCTTATCTTTGCTCAACTTTCCACCAGGGGTGCCTTAATACATGGGCTGAGATCATACCCTCTGAACCTGATCCGGGTAATGCCGGCGTAGGAACAAGAGTATTACATTATAGCTTGCCTCTGTAGTTGGTTAACCGTTTAAATATTTAAACGTATAACTTCTGATGATTATAAAAAACAGAGCAACAAACGCAATCAGGTTTCCGGTCTGTTTAATGGCCGTATTTCTTGCAGCTACTACCGCCTTTTCACAGGTCAAAACTGAACCAGCATCCGGCTTCAGACTCAGGCTGAGCGGGGTCATCAGAGATAAGCAGGACGGCAAAACCCTGGAGGGCGCCAACCTCATCCTCGAAAAAAGCGGCAGGTATGCTGTGAGCGATGGAAACGGCCGCTTTACAATATCCGCTGTAAAAGCCGCTAAGTACACACTCAGAGCCTCATTCATTGGCTATGCAACCCTGAAGACCGACCTTAACCTTCGCTCAGATACAAGCATCACCATGACCATGGAACCTTCGGCTATTCTTGGTGAAGAAGTAAATGTCACAGCCACCCGGGCACAAAACAAATACCCCCTTGCATTCACCACCATTTCATCCAAACAGCTCCAACCGGTTAATCTGGGCAAAGACCTGCCCTATCTGATCCAGAATACGCCTTCGACCGTGGTCACTTCCGATGCAGGGACCGGTATCGGATATACAGGCATCAGCATCCGCGGAACCGATCTCACCCGGATCAACGTGACGCTGAACGGAATTCCTCAGAACGACCCCGAATCCCAGGGTGTATGGTTCGTTGACCTGCCCGACATCGCTTCTTCATCCGACAACATACAGATCCAGCGGGGTGTGGGGACTTCAACCAACGGGGCCGGGGCTTTCGGGGCTTCCATCAACCTGCAGACCACAAAACTGAACCCCGATCCCTACGGTGAACTGAATGTTTCAGGTGGATCGTACAAAACAGTGAAATCTACCCTTGCCTTCGGGACCGGCCTTCTGCATAACGGCCTCAGCCTTGACGGGCGTTTTTCATATATCCATTCCAACGGCTACATCGACCGGGCCTCGTCAAACCTCAGCTCCTGGTACCTCTCGGGCGGGTATTACGGGACCAAAACAACCGTACGGCTGATCCTTTTCTCGGGTAAGGAAAAAACTTACCAGGCCTGGGGAGGAGTACCAAAGGACTCACTGCAGACCAACCGGCGGTTTAATCCCATGGGACTGTATTACAACCAGAACGGCCAGATTGAATATTATCCAAATGAAACCGATAATTATACGCAGACCCATTTTCAGGCAATTTTTTCTCAGCGTCTGATGAAGGGCTGGGACCTGAACCTGGCCGGGTTTTATACCAGGGGTAAGGGTTATTACGAGAGCTATGAACAGGATGCCGCATTTTCGGCTTACGGACTTCCCGACGTGATCCTGGGCGGAGATACGGTTTCGCGTACAAACCTGGTAAACCGGAAAATGCTTAGTAATGGTTACTGCGGATTTACATTCTCCAGTAATTATAAACCCGGTGAACAGCTTAATGTGATCGTGGGTGGCGCCTGGAGCCGGTATTCAGGCAACTCCTTCGGCAAGATCATCTGGGCCCGCTATGCCTCAACCAGCACCAACGAATGGAATTGGTACGATGGCAACGGCCTGAAAACAGATTTCAACATCTATGCAAAAGCAACATACACCCTCTGGAAAAAACTCAGTTTGTTCGCCGACCTGCAGTACCGCTACGTAAACTATAAGCTCAGCGGCACCATCGAAGACCTCAGAACCCTCGACCAGCTTCATATCTTTAATTTTTTCAATCCAAAGCTCGGCCTTACTTTCGCCTTCAGCGACCACCACCAGGCGTATTTTTCGTTCGGTATTGCCAACAGGGAACCCAGCCGCGACAACTATAAGGATGCCGACACCAACCGTATGCCCTTGCCTGAACGTCTATACGATTACGAACTCGGCTACACGGCGAAATACTCATGGTTCACGGCCAATGCAAACCTGTTCTTCATGGATTACCGCAACCAGCTCGTGCTCACCGGCGAAATCAATACCGTGGGTGAAGCCATCATGGTGAACGTGCCTCACTCCTGGCGTCTTGGGATAGAGATATCCGCAGGTATTGATATAATTAAACAACTGCATTTCGACCTGGCCGCGACATTCAGCCAGAACAAAATAAAAGATTTTACGCAATATACCGATGAGTATGATTCGGCATGGAATTTCACCGGGCAGCAATCGGCTTACCTTGGTGAGACCGGGCTGTCGTTCTCGCCTAACATCACATGCAACGGAACGCTTACCTGTAAACCGACTAAAAACCTCAGTGTTTCCTGGAATTCCAGGTATATAGGCATGCAATATATCGACAACACCTCGAACCGCGGCCGATCGCTGAATGCTTATTTTGTGAACGGACTGGGCGCCTCCTGGGCCATTCACCCCCGCTGGATGAAAGAGATTGGGTTCAACCTGACTGTCAACAATATTTTCAGCGCCAAATACGAATCAAATGCCTGGATCTATCCCTACCTGCAGTCCGGAGCTTATCACGAAATGAATGGATATTTTCCCCAGGCCCCGGCAAACGTCCTGTTCGGCATCTACCTCAAAATCTGACATCCCCCATCTGATATCAGATAACAGATGGCAGTTTTCCTTACCTTTGCAGCAAGAATCATGGAAAAAACCATCAGCATAAAAAACAGAAGGGCCTCCTTCGAATATTTCCTTTTGCAGGAATTCACTTCCGGGATCATGCTTACCGGAACGGAGATCAAATCGATACGCGAAGGCAAGGCTTCCATTGCCGATGCATACTGCAGCTTCAGGGGGAATGAGCTGTTTGTGGTCAATATGCATGTTGCAGAATACACTCTTGGCACTATCTACAACCATGAACCCAAACGGGAACGTAAGCTGCTGCTCACAAAACGTGAACTTCATAAACTGCTGGTGAAGGTTAAGGAAAGAGGGCTCACCATCATCGCCACCAATTTATTTATCAATGAAAAAGGCCTGGCCAAGCTAAGCATCGCGCTGGCCAAGGGAAAACATTCCTACGACAAACGCGAGACTCTCAGGCAAAAAGATTTGAAACGCGAAATTGACCGTTCCGGAGATTAAACCAGGTATTTATGAGAAAATTCATCAGACAGTATATTTCGGCAATCATCTTTATTTCCCTGCCGGGGATGATTTTTGCCCAGGAAAACAAGGAAACTAAGAGCGTTGTAGAGTGGCACAGTTTTGCCGACGCGTATAAACTCAATAAAGTGAAACCTAAAAAGATGCTTGTCGATGTATACACCGACTGGTGCGGTTGGTGCAAGAAGATGGATAAAGAAACATTTCAGAACCCCGAAATTGCAAAATACATGCAGAAGCATTTCTATTGTGTGAAGCTGAATGCCGAAACCAAAGACACCATTGTGATCGACACTGTGAAGTTTGTGAATTCGAATCCTACCGGGAGGGGAGGCAACAACCGCCTGGCTGTTGAGTTGCTCAGGGGCAAAATGTCGTATCCCTCGTATGTGTTCATCAATGAGCAAAACCAGCTACTTACCACGGTTCCGGGATATCTTACTGCGGATGATTTTTCTCCCGTCCTTCATTTTTTCGGGGAAGAGGCCTACAAAAACACCAAGTGGGAAGACTACAGGGATGCCTGGATAAAGGCAAATAAAAAGACAGTAAACGCCACTCCAGTCAAGTAAAAAAAAACCGCCCTATAAGGACGGCTTTTTTGAAGGGTGGAAGATGGGGCTTGAACCCACGACCTTCAGATCCACAATCTGACGCTCTAACCAACTGAGCTACGACCACCATTTAATGCTGCAAAAGTACAAAAAACATTTAAATTTGCAAAAAGTCCGGCTTGATTAACCTTTTCAGAAAACGCCCCCCGATTATTTCCGCTTCCCTCACCCGGCTCGCCTGGGGAAGGTTCCGCCGTGAACCGCTTGGGATTGGTTCCCTGATTTTTATTTTACTTGTTTGTATAGCGGCCATTCTGGGATACCTCATCACACCCGACAAAAGCCCTTATGCCAACCAGCAATTCCTTGAGCTCGGCCTGAAAAAACCGGGCTTTAAAGTTGATATGCTCTGTATCCTGAAACCCGGCAGTGCGCCGCCTTCGAACTGGCTGATGACCATGCTGATGGGTGAACAGAGCAGATATACCCCGGTACCTGTAAGCAGTTTCAGCATCAGCCGCGACACCTTGTGCTTCAAACCCTGGTCGGAACCGGGAGCCGTGATTTCAGCCGAAAACAAAATCCCGCTGAAACAAGTCAGGCTGCCTGAACCAAAAACGTTCTGGCTGGGTACCGATCGTTTTGGCAGGGATTATCTGAGTGAACTTATCATCGGGGCCAGAGTAAGCCTTTCGGTAGGCCTTATTTCTGTTTTTATTTCACTGCTGATAGGCGTTACCCTGGGATCCATCGCGGGGTATTACAGGGGTTGGGCCGACAACCTGATCATGTGGTTTATTAATGTGGTTTGGTCTATTCCCACTCTGCTTCTGGTCATCGCGATCAGCTTCGCGCTGGGCAAAGGCTTCTGGCAGGTTTTTATTGCCGTGGGCCTCACCATGTGGGTGGATGTGGCCCGAATGGTGAGGGGTCAGGTGATGAGCCTGAGGGAGAAGGAATTTGTTGAAGCCGGTCATGCGCTTGGATTTTCCGACTCGAGGATCATCATAAAACATATTCTGCCCAATGTGATGGCCCCTGTGATCGTGATATCCGCAGCAAATTTTGCATCGGCTATTCTGCTTGAAGCCGGACTGAGTTTCCTGGGGCTGGGGGTACAACCCCCGGTGCCTTCATGGGGTTCGATGATCAAGGAAAATTACGGCTATATTATCCTCGATTATGCCTACCTCGCAATCCTCCCTGGTGTTGCTATCATGCTTCTGGTACTGGCATTCATGCTGATGGGGAATTCCCTGAGAGACGCCCTGGATGTGAGAACCCGCGAATGATCAGATGAAACCCGCATTGATCAGATGGGACCCAGAATGATCAACCCGGCCGGTATTCCATATTACCGCAGGGGCTTGTTTTTCCCTGACTGCAAAAGCCTTTGCCGAGAAAATATTTTATCGAAAAATATATATCGATCCCGGTGAAGTCATTAAAGTCAAAAAATCCTCCAAGTTTATCGCAACCAATCGTAAATCCGTACACTCTCACCGCAAGACCTACCCTTGGCAGATACCAGTCGTATAACGAGATGGGCAGGCTCACTTCCAGCCATCGAGATTCGTACCTTGGGGTGAGAGTCAACTCGGCAGGCCGGTATACTGTGGCATTGGCAAAGGAAACCGGATAGATAAGGCTTGCATTGACATAGGTATACTTTGTAAGATGATAATCAAACTGAACACTCAGGGCCGATGGCAGCCAGAGGGTGAACTTATCTGAGACCCTGGCTGAATTTGTATCACCATAGAATTTATAACTGATAGTATCAATAAACTGGTCTATACTCCTGAATTTAATCCTGTTCACCTGGTCCCAGTAAGACGAACGGTTGTCGATCGCCAGCTTCTGAGCGTTGCTGTTGAATCGTATTCCTCCAACATCTATCAGCGAAACACCAACACGGTAAAAATAGTCTTCATACCTCTGGGCACAGGGTTTTGTAAAATACTGTTCCTGATGTGGCTTTTCAAGCCGGGTATAGGTTACACCGAAATCAAATCCGAACCCTCCTCCCCTGAAAGCAGTTGCGCCTGAGACCTGATTGGTCTGGTAATCAAGCGGCATCGACATACCCATTTCAGCATCCATGTTTTTTATACTTAAAGTGGAATCGTCAATCACAGTGTAATTCATGTTTTTAGCTTTTACATATAAGCCTGCATAGCCAAACAGCCGTCGTACCGAAACCCCCGCGTCGAGCCGGTTAAAGCCCCGGCCAATTATTTCATACGCATACGACAACCCGATCTCAGCCCATGCCATCTGTGTAAGACTGAAGGGACGGTTATCCTGATAGTTTATCTTTTGCTGGGGTCTGTAGTTCAAACCGAGGTAGATGAAATTGGCCAGTTCATAAGGAATTTTATGGGCAGAAACAACATTTCTGATAGCGGTAGTCACTGCAAAAGCATGCTTACCCCAGACCAGCATGGCGCCCGGACCGTTTACCCTTACATTCACAAAGGCGCTCTTAGGTCTTTTATTGTCGAAGGTGTAAAAAATACGCGACTCCGTGCCAAACCCTTCCGAATGAGTAGGCCATTCATAGCCGATCTGAAAAAAATGAGAAAATTTATAGTCGGCGCCTTCCTGATAGAGCATATTGTTCTGAACGAAAACCCCCACGCCCACCAAATGGATTTCGAGCCAGTTCTTTGAACTTAACATGGCACTGGGATTGACCTGAATACTGTTCACCCCGGCATAATTACTCATGATCAGACCGTTCATCGACTGACCTCTTGACAGGTCCGGCAAAGAAGCAATAAACAGTACAGATAACATATAATTAAATATTCTCATGGCTTGTTATATGACTTGAAACAGGCGGTGAGGGTTGCCCTGTATTCTGAATAAAGCCCAGGGAAAAGGATTTGCATATATGATAAACGCTGAAAAGGAAAAAATTAGTACCTTTGCAGGCCTAAATTAATACCATTATATGCGGATGTGGCGTAATTGGTAGCCGCGCAAGACTTAGGATCTTGTGCCTTACGGCGTGGGGGTTCGAGTCCCTTCATCCGCACCAGACAACCGGCCTGAAATGATTTATTGTAAGGCTTAAAAACAGAAACAAAAACAGAACAGAGATTCATGAATGTATCAAGAGAGAACACCGCTGAACTAACCGCGACCATCAGGATAGAGGTCAAACCTGAAGACTATACCGAACAGGTTAACAAAGTGATTAAAGATTACCAGAAAAAAGCAAACATACCGGGTTTCCGTCCGGGGCATGTGCCATCGGGTCTGGTTCGTAAAATGTATGGGAAAGCAGTATTGGCAGAGGAAGTGAACAAACTGATCTCCGATTCACTCACAAATTACGTGAGGGAACAAGAGCTGAACCTGCTGGGAAACCCCATCCCTAACCAGGAAAAAAATTCTGCCATCGACTTTGAAACCCATACCAGTTTTGAATTCTTTTTCGATATCGGTTTTGCCCCTGTATTCAAGGTTCCCCTTGGCCCCGAGACTGAAGTGGAAGATCTGGAGATCGTGGTAGATGACAGTATGATCGACAAGTACGTTGATGAATCGCGAAACCGTTTCGGTACAACCATTGAAACTGTGGTCACACCTGCCGAAATGACCATCGAATTTTTTAATATGGTTTATCCCGGCGAAACCATTCAAACCGGGGAGCAGTTCAGGGAAAGGATCAGAACAGATGCTTCAAATAGTTTTAAGCAGGAGAGCGATAAAATATTTTTCAACAAAGCGATAGATACCCTGGTTAAAAATACCAGTTTTGACCTTCCCGACACTTTCCTGAAACGCTGGCTGCTTGAATACAATGAGGGTAAGTTCACCGCCGAACAGATAGAAACAGATTATGATGCGTTCAGGGAGTCAATGAAATGGCAGCTTATCGAAAGCCACATCATCAAAGAAAACAACATCAAAGTAACGGATGAAGAAATAAGGGATTACATGAAAAATGTCATGCTGCGCAGGGTTGGCATGGAATTTGCTGATCCCGAAATGGAGAAGAAATACGACTCTATCGTCGACGCCTTTATGCAAAACAAGGAACAAGTACAAAGAATCAACGACCAGTTATACAATGCCAGAATGATGGACCTTTTCAAAACCATGCTGAATGTGGTGAAAAAGGAAATTCCATACGACGAATTTGTAGCCATCGCCTCGAAAACACATGAACACCACGACCACGAACATTAAATGGTGAAATGGTGAAATGGTGAAATGGTGAAATGGTGAAATTAAATGGTGAAATCAATCAGTAAATCAGTAAATCAGTCATGGACGAATTTTCAAAATACGCTATCCGGCACAGGGGCATCAGCGGTCTGAGCCTCGAGAAATATAAAAGTATTTCGGCGAACTATATCTCCCCCACTATCATAGAAGAACGGCAGCTCAACATCGCCACGATGGATGTGTTCAGCCGTCTGATGATGGACAGGATCATTTTTCTGGGAGTTCCCATCGACGATTATGTAGCCAATATTATTCAGGCTCAGCTATTGTTCCTCGAATCGGTAGATTCACATAAGGATATCCAGATTTACCTGAATACTCCCGGCGGATCTGTTTACGCGGGCCTTGGCATTTACGACACCATGCAGTACATCAATCCCAATGTAGCTACCATTTGTACCGGAATGGCAGCATCCATGGGAGCTATACTTCTGTGTGCAGGTGAAAAAGGTAAACGTACGGCCCTGAAACATTCACGCATCCTGATCCATCAGCCGATGGGTAGCGCCGAAGGGCAGGCATCGGATATTGAGATCACCACCCGGGAGATCCAGAAGCTAAAAAAAGAACTTTACGAGATCATCATGCTCCATTCAGGCAAGCCATACAAGAAGATACTCAAAGATGCCGACAGGGATTACTGGATGACGGCCATGGAAGCCAAAGAGTATGGCATGATCGACGAGGTTCTGGTGAAGTCAAAGAAAGAAGTACAATAATGGCAAAGTCTGAAGAACATTGTACTTTCTGCGGAAGACCGAAACGCGAGGTCAAGATACTGATCGCCGGGCTTGAAGGGCATATCTGTGAGAATTGTATTCAGCAGGCCCAGACTATTCTAATCGAGCAAACCGCATCGAAGTCATCAAAAAATTTCCAGGAATACACTCTGCTTAAGCCCCATGAGATCAAGCGTTATCTCGATCAGTACGTGATTGGGCAGGAAGAAGCCAAACGTGTGATCTCGGTTGCCGTTTACAATCACTACAAACGGATCCGTCACGCGAAAGAAGCCAAGGATGATGATGTAGAGATAGAAAAATCAAATATCATTATTGTCGGTGAAACCGGCACCGGAAAAACCCTTCTGGCCCGAAGTATTGCAAAAATGCTCAATGTGCCATTCTGTATTGCTGATGCCACGGCCCTCACCGAAGCCGGTTACGTGGGTGAAGATGTGGAAAGTATACTGGCCAGGCTGCTGCAGGTAGCAGACTATAATATTGAAGCGGCCGAAAGAGGCATCGTCTTTATTGATGAGATCGATAAGATTGCACGTAAAAGCGATAATCCTTCCATCACCAGAGATGTTTCGGGGGAAGGCGTTCAGCAGGCCCTTCTGAAAATGCTGGAAGGCTCGGTGGTGAACGTGCCGCCCCAGGGAGGGCGTAAACACCCTGAACAGCGTATGCTCCAGATCAATACCCAGAATATTCTGTTCATCACCGGAGGGGCTTTTAACGGCATCGACAAAAAGATTGCGAACCGTTTACAGACCAACCGTATAGGATATAAGACAGACCGGAAAAGAGAAGAAATCGATAAAGATAATATCCTTCAATATATCTCGCCTGTCGACCTTAAAGCCTACGGACTTATACCCGAACTGGTTGGCAGGATGCCTATCGTCACTTTCATGCATGCCCTCGACAGCGCCACCCTCAAACGGATTCTCACGGAACCGAAAAATTCGCTTGTGAAGCAGTTTACAAGGCTTTTCGAAATTGACAACATAAAACTCAGCTTCGATGAAGAAGCGCTCGATTTCATAGTCGACAAATCCGTTGAGTTCAAACTCGGCGCCAGAGGGCTCAGAGCGATCCTCGAAGGGATCATGAATGATGCCATGTTTGAGCTTCCTTCCAAAGCCAACGTAAAAAGCCTGAAAGTGAATCGTGCTTTTGTTGAAGCTAAATTCAATAAAACAAGTTTATCGAGGCTCAAAGTCGCCTGATACTAAACGGCTCTTCTCATCGTTATTTTAAGGGTGTAAGCACGGGCTATTCTGATGAGGATTTTTTTACTCTCTTCTATACTTCTTTGTTCCCTGGGTCTGTCCCTTTTTTCACAGGATACAACCCGGATTGCTTTACCGGTAAAGATCGTTCTTGGAGACACCCTGCCCGCCATAGACCTGAACGGAGTAGTTATTTTGCCTCCCGGAAGGTACGACTACCATAATGAAGCCGCACGTTTCGACCGGCTCACATACAACATCCGTATCGTGTATCCCTACGCCAGGCTGGCCGGAATAAAACTGAAACAGATCAAGTCAGTGCTCGACACCATGACCAATGAGAAGCGAAGGAGAGCCTTCCTCCGGAAATCAGAAAAAGAACTGGATGCCCAGTTCGGCAACCAACTCCGCGACATGACTTATTCCCAGGGAAAAATACTGATCAAACTCATTTACAGGGAAACCGGCTCATCTACCTTTGCCATCGTGAAAGAGCTGAAGGGAGGATTCAACGCGTTTTTCTGGCAAACTCTGGCCCGGCTTTTCGGCTATGACCTGAAAACCCTGTACGACCCGAAAGGGAGCGACGAACCTATTGAAAGGATAGTAAAAATGATCAATGCCGGAGCTATCTGAATAAGCATTAAATTTACAGCCTGCTGCGAATATGAAATTATCGGTTGTCATCGTCAATTATAATGTAAGGTACTTCCTCGAGCAATGTCTGCATTCAGTGCAGAATGCCTGCAAGGACCTTGATGCCGAAGTTTTTGTGGTTGACAACAGTTCCGTTGATGGCTCGGTGAAGATGGTGAGGGACAAATTCCCGGAAGTGATACTGATCGAGAACAAGGAGAACCTGGGTTTTTCAACGGCCAACAACCAGGCAATGAAAATTGCCCGGGGAGAATATATCCTGCTGCTGAACCCCGACACCCTGGTTGAAGATGATACTCTCAGAAAGGTGGTTTCGTTTATGGATGAACATGCCGATGCCGGTGGTCTTGGCGTTAAAATGATCGACGGAAAAGGCAAATTCCTTCCCGAATCCAAACGAGCCCTGCCTACTCCCCTGGTCTCATTTTATAAGATCTTCGGATTGTCATCCCTGTTTCCAAGATCAAGAATATTCAGCCAGTATCATCTGGGGTACCTCGACAAAGATAAAGTTCACGAGATCGATGTTTTAGCCGGTGCTTTTATGCTGCTGCGGAAAAAAGTCCTCGATGAAATCGGCCTGCTCGACGAATCATTTTTTATGTATGGCGAAGACATCGACCTGAGTTACAGGATAAGCAAGGCAGGATATAAAAACTATTATTATCCCGGAACCCGTATCATTCACTACAAAGGCGAAAGCACCAAAAAAGGCAGTCTCAACTACGTGTTCATGTTTTATACCGCCATGATCATCTTTGCCCGGAAACATTTTTCAAAAGAAAATGCCCGGTCCTTTTCGATCATGATCCACTCGGCAATCTACCTGCGCGCCTTTTTTTCTATCCTCACGCGTTTTGCCAGCCGCGTTTTCCTCCCTCTTATCGATGCGCTGATGATCTTTGCCGGAATGCTCTTTATGACTTCCTCCTGGGAGAAGAATTTTATCTTCCCGCAGGGCGGCCACTACCCGCCCGAATTCCTGCAGATCGCCGTGCCCGTGTATATCGCTATCTGGCTTATCAGCGTTTATGTTAGCGGCGGATATGACCGCCCGATAACGCTGAGAAAGGTAGTTCAGGGTATGCTCGCGGGTACTCTCCTGGTTCTGCTGTTATACAGCCTTCTGAGTGAAAACTATCGGTTCTCAAGAGCACTTATCCTCTTCGGCGCAATCTGGGGTTTACTGGTCATGCTTTCGGTGAGAGTACTGCTGAGTTATTTAAAAATCAATGGCTGCCAGCTGAGCACCAGCAAAAACAAAAAATTCGTAATTATAGGCGAAAAAGAAGAATCTGAACGGGTTGCAGACCTGCTGCAGAAAGCCGGCATGAACCCGGCCTTCGTGGGACTAGTGTCATACCGCCAGCATAAAGGCAGTCTGAACGGGTTTATAGGCGATCTTGATCAGATCAAGGATATCATCATCATACATAAAATAGATGAAGTGATTTTCTGTGCCAAAGATGTTCCCGCACAAGTGATTATCGATAAAATGTCGGATCTGAAAGATGCCCAGGTCGATTATAAAATAGCGCCTCCCGAAAGCCTTTCCATCATCGGAAGCAATTCAATAAATACTTCGGGCGACCTGTATGTTGTCGACATCAACGCCATCACGAAAAAATCAAACCTCAGGAGCAAGCGGGTATTCGACCTGGCTGCCGGGCTTGTCATAGTATTGCTTTACCCCTTGTTCATATTCATCGTTAAAAAACCAATCGGCCTTGCCAGAAATATAACTCTTGTGCTGTTTGCACGGAAGTCTTGGGTTGGCTATACCCCCGTGAGCGGGAGCCATGTACAGCATGTTCCCCTGATAAAAAAAGGTGTGCTTAACCCCATGGATGCCCTCAAATCAAAGAAAATCACCGAAGAAGACAAAAACAGGCTTAATATTCTGTATGCACGCGACTATCACCTTACCAACGATATCAATGTGGTCGTTAAAGGATTCAGGAACCTGGGCCGGACCTGATTTTTTATTTTGAATGATTTTAAATAATAATATTAATCCGTAGCTTTGCATAACAATAAATAAATCATATGGCGGATGTGGAAGTTGTTGTTCCAAGGTTAGGTGAGAGTGTGATCGAGGTCACTATCACCAGATGGCTTAAGAACGAAGGGGACCAGGTTGAAGCCGAGGAAGCCCTGGTTGAAATTGCGACAGATAAAGTTGATTCGGAGATCGTTTCAACGGCAGGCGGCAAACTTGTTAAAAAGATATTTAATGAAGGCGATGTGGTTGCCGTGGGCAAGGCATTTGCTGTTATCGGGACAGCCCTTGAAACGTCGGTCACCCCGGCAACAAAAGCCATGCCTGTTTTAGCAGTGGCCGCGGAAGAGCTTAAGCCGGGAGTAAAAACGCTTAAAGCGGCCGCGGAAGCGCTTAAGCCGGAAGTGATAGCCCACAAGCCGGTGGAGGCTCAAGGCGCAGTACATAGCGAAGAAGCCCCCGCCGGATCGCGGTATTATTCACCCCTGGTTAGAAGTATTGCCAGGCAGGAAGGCATCTCGGTAAAAGAGCTTGATTCGGTTTCTGCAAGCGGTTCAGAAGACCGGCTTACAAAACAGGATCTGCTCGAATATCTGGCCCGGAGAAACCGCGGGGAAGCTCCACAGGCAATACCTTCGGCAGCGCCGGCAAAACCCGTTCCGGTGATCCCTGTATTTACGCCTGGCGAAGACCGGATCGTGGAGATGGACAGGGTTCGTCAGCTTATTGCAGGCCATATGGTACGGTCGGTACAGACCTCTCCTCATGTAACTTCCTTCATCGAGATCGATATGAGCCGGATCGTTGGATGGAGGGAGAAGAACAAAGACAGTTTCCAGAAAAAATACGGGGAAAAGCTCACCTTCACCCCCATTTTCATTGAAGCCATAGCCAAAGCGGTAAGAGATTTTCCCATGGTAAATGTTTCGGTCGACGGCGTGAAGATCCTTGTTCATTCAAAAGTGAACGTTGGTATGGCCGTAGCGCTTCCCAGCGGGAACCTGATTGTGCCGGTGGTCAGAAACGCCGGGAATATGAACCTTCTGGGTATTGCAAAATCGGTAAACGACCTTGCCGCCAGGGCCAGAGTCAATAAACTTGTACCTGATGAGATATCAGGGGGCACTATATCACTTACCAACCTGGGTTCGTTTGGTACACTCATGGGAACGCCCATCATTAACCAACCCCAAACAGCCATCATTGCTGTAGGCGCCATTAAAAAACGTGTGGTCGTGATTGAAACGGCCGAAGGCGACATGATTGCCATCAGGCCCATGATGATCGGCTCTGTAACCTTTGACCACAGGGTTATCGACGGTGGTCTGGGCGGACAGTTTCTAAACAGGCTTGCACACTACCTTGAACAATTTGATAACACACAGACCATCTGATTATGGAATTAAACCTGAACCGCCCTATTGTGTTCCTCGACCTGGAAACCACAGGGATCAAAGTTGCCACGGACCGTATCGTGGAATTATGCCTTCTGAGAGTTAACCCCGACGGCTCGAAAAAAATCAAGACCATGCGCATCAACCCGGGGATTCCAATTCCCGCCGAGTCTTCAGAAATTCACGGCATCAGGGATGAAGATGTAAAGGATTGCCCCAGATTTGCCCAGGTTGCCCACGAACTGATAGAGTTTATGGAAGGCAGCGACATTGCCGGTTATAACTCAAATCATTTCGACATCCCACTCATCGTGGAAGAGTTTCTGAGAGCCGGACTTGATCTGGAGCTGAAAGGACGCAGGTTTGTCGACATCCAGAACATCTTCCATAAGATGGAACCCAGGACCCTGAGCGCGGCGTATAAGTTTTACTGCAAGAAGGACCTTGAGATGGCGCATAGCGCCGAAGCCGACACCGTGGCCACTTACGAGATTCTGAAAGCCCAGCTCGACCGTTACAGCGAGACCGAGTTCAAGGATAAGAAAGGGGTGATTACGAAGCCGGTGGTAAACGACATCAAGGCCCTAAGCGATTTCAGCTTCAGCAACCGCGCTGCTGACCTGATAGGCCATGTGATCTATAATGATAAGAATGCTGAAGTGTTCAATTTTGGCAAGCATAAAGGCAAAGCCGTGAGCGATGTGTTCAGAGACGAACCTTCGTATTACGACTGGATCATGAAAAGCGAATTCCCGCTGTCGACCAAAAAAGTGGTAACCGCCATAAAGCTTCGCGGGTTTAATAAAGAATCGGTTAAGACACAGCTATTCTGAAGATCTTATGAAAATCATCTGCATCGGACGCAATTATGTTGATCATATAAGGGAACTCAACAACGCGGTTCCGGGAGAGCCTGTTTTTTTCCTGAAACCCGACACGGCCCTTCTCATCAGGAACCGTCCCTTTTATTACCCTTCCTTTTCAACCGATATACAGTACGAGCTTGAGCTGGTGCTTAAGATCAACAAGGTGGGGAAGCATATCCAGAAGCAGTTCGCAATGACATACTGCGACGAAATCGGTCTGGGTCTTGATATGACCGCCAGGGACCTGCAGGAAAATGCTAAAAAGAAGTCACTCCCCTGGGCCGCGGCCAAAGGCTTTGACCAGTCGGCCCCGATCAGCCGGTTTTTTCCCCTGAGCAGGTTCAGCGATACAAGAAACATCAGTTTTCACCTCGACCTGAACGGCAGCACGGTTCAGAAAGGAAATTCTTCGCTGATGATATACTCCTTTGAAGATATTATCTCGTATGTTTCCCGTTTTATGACTTTGCGCACAGGCGACCTTATTTATACAGGAACACCGGCCGGCGTGGGGCCCGTTAAGATCGGGGATGTGCTTGAGGGCTGGCTTGAAGAGGAAAAAATTCTGAAGTGCGGGATAAAATAGTCACGGCGCTGTTTACCTGAACACTATTTCTTTGATCAGTTCCCTTTCGGCGGCTTTATTCAGCAGCGTAAGCAAAGATTCCTTTCTGTAAAGCAACTCCTGTCGCAGGGCCGATGAATCGACCGTTACATACAGCACATGATTTTTTACCGAGAGTTTTCCGGTATGAGCTGCGATCAAAGGTCCCACCGTCTTTCCCCAGTTTTCGATGATCCGGGTTTCCCCGATATGATCTTCGAGCTTGTATTTTTTAAGAAGTTCCTGCACTACATCCCGAAGAGGGCGGTCGTTGGACCTCATACAGTTTCTTTTAAAGGAAGGCTGAAAAATCTGTGATCTATATCCATGGCATCGAAAATGCGCCGTATCCTGTTTTCGCTTGTATCGGTGATAAACACCTGTCCGAAATTATGATTGCTTACCAGGCTTATAAGCTGCTGCACTCTCTCATCGTCGAGTTTATCAAACACATCGTCGAGCAGTAAAATCGGCTTATACCCTTTGATATTCCGGGTATAATCGAATTGGGCAAGTTTTATGGCGACCACGAACGACTTCTGCTGGCCCTGGGAACCGAATTTCTTCACCTGGAAACCTCCCAGGCTGAACTCCATATCATCCTTATGGATCCCTACCGTAGAGAACTGCGCCGACCTGTCGCGGGGCAGACATTCCCTGATGAGTGCCTCCATGTCTCCTTTGCAAAGCTGGGAATCGTAATCTATGTTTACCTTTTCGATACCCCCGCTGAGGTATGTATAGTAATGCTGAAAAATCGGGATGAACGATTCCAGGAACTGACTACGCTTTTCGAACAGAAGCCGGCCCAGCCTGATCATCTGCACATCCCAGATCTCAAGCTGGGAGGCATCGAAAAAATTCCGTTCGGCAAAGAGTTTCAGAAGGGCATTTCTTTGAATCAGAACCTTGTTATACTGAATAAGGTCATCGAGATATAATTTGTCGAACTGTGAGATCACGCTGTCGATATACCGGCGTCTTACCTCCGAGCCTTCATTGATCAGGTCTCTGTCGTATGGCGAGATCATCACCAGCGGAAAATTCCCGATATGGTCGGCAAGGCGCTCATATTCTTTTTTATTCAGAAGGAAACGTTTGCGCTGGTTCCTTTTCTGAATGCACTGCACCAGTTCAGAGCTGTCGTCCTTGCGTCTGAAGCTGCCATTAATAACAAAAAAATCCTGGCTATGCCGTATGTTCTGTGTATCGGCGGGATTAAAAAAACTTTTACAGAACGAGAGATAATGGATGGCATCGAGGAGATTGGTCTTGCCTACCCCGTTATTTCCCGTGAAGCAATTGATCTTGTCGGAAAAGACCAGATCGGCCTGCCCGTAATTCTTGAAATCGGTGAGTGAAAGTTTATGAAGAAACATCTCCTGAAAATAAGAACCCCAAAGATACGATTCCTTATTTCTTTTTTGTGAATTCCGAAAGATTAACCCCCAGTGTGAAATAGTTTGGGTTATGACCGCCGGCCTGCAAACTGGCGCGGGTATAGCTGATGTTGAACATTTTTATCCTCAGTCCGAAACCCAGCGAAAAACCCGCGAGCCCTGCTTTCCCGTATAGCTTCATCTCCTGCCTGTCGCGGTAGTTGTAGCCCAGGCGTATGGCAAATATCTTCGCAATAGTGATCTCGGCGCCAAGCACTATATGCCGCATGGCATTATCGGCAAACTTGCTGATGCCCGATTTGGTCTGTACCTGACCGGTGATAGGATCGGCCTGGTTGGCCGGATTATTCGGGTCGGAATACGCCAGATCCCATTTCTGAAGGTCGGTAAGCAGCTGATAGAAACGAAGAGGAATATGCTTGAATTTCTCGCTCAGGCCGATCTGGATCTGAAACGGCAGAGGTTCATGATTGCCAACCGTATAGGGAATGATCTGATAGCCGATGTTCCTGAAGATAAGCGAAGCATTGAATACCTCGTCGGTTGAGGTGTAAGTGCCGGCCACATCCACGGCGATGCCCAACGAACGGTATGTGTCGAGTGAAGAGTAGATGATTTTCGCATTGGCTCCTATGTTGAAATTCCTGCTCAGAGGCCTGCCCCACCCTATGTTCAGGGCATATTCAGAAGCTGAGAAAGTACCGGTTATCGTACCGCTGGCATCCGCCCGGGTAAAACTGCCATAGGAAACAAACTGCAATGCAGCCGCGAAATTACCGGCTTTATTGAAGGAATGTGCAAACATTACATAGCCATAATTAGCAGCCATGTAGTTGACGAAACTGAAAGCCAGGGAATTGTTCATCTCGGGAGTAATGACCGAAGGATTCGCGAGGGCTACAGTAATATCGTTATCGCGTACGGGCAGAAAATTCCCCCCAATGGAAGCAACCCTTGCCGAATTGGTGAGGTTAAGAAATTCATAGGTACCGGAGTTCCCGCTTTGAGCAAATAACGCGGCTGGTGCATCTGCAAATAAAAGAGCGGAAACAAACAATAGGCGTATAAGACGGTGCACGTTGATAATTTGATTTGCTTTAAAACGGAAAACAGGATAAAATATTTTATTCAGCCAAAGAAACTATTGTATAAGTCCACGGCCCGACTTTTTTATCAGGTCCTGTTCTTTCAGATCGGTCAGCAGTTTGTCAAGGATACCGTTGATGAACTGTTTTGACTTCTGTGTACTGAAATGCTTTGAGATCTCGATGTATTCATTAATGGTCACCTTGACTGGTATCTGCGGAAAATGAAGCATTTCGGTAAGCGCCATCTTCAGTATGATCACATCGGTAAGGGCAATCCTGTCCAGCTCCCAGTTTTTCGACCTTGAGCTGATCAATTGCCCGTATTCTTCACTGTGCAGAACAGTGTTTCGGAACAACTCAGTAATAAACCTGATGCTTTCGGCTTCGTCATCTTCACTGTCTTTAGTGAAAAGAGAAGAAATATCCTCTTTTTCCGAAAAATTCTCAGGCAACAGCATCAGCGATTTAATGGCATAGCCTGATGCCACATCAAAGTCATCGAGCCAGTGGATGCTTTTTTCTTCGCAGAAAGAATTCAGATCAGCATTATTGGCCACATTTTTTCTGAAAAATTTTATCAGGAAATTACGGTCCTCTTCAAAGGAGTCCACCCCGGAATTCAGATATACCTGAAGCTCTTTAGAGCCCTTCATTTTCATATATGTCTTTCTTACCAGTTCCTGTTCTTCGGTCCAGGAGATACCCCAGCGTTCGATTTGCTTCTGCAGGGGAAGGTTGGCAAGCAATATTTTAAGCAAGCGGTTGTTTAAAAGTTTATGACTGGGATTAAGCTCTTCCGCAGTAGGATAAAATTTTGTCTTTGACTCCTCCATCCTGTACTCATAGAAATGCATCAGTTCGAATAGAAATGAGTACTGCAGGCATAGCAGCTGGTATACCATCTCAATGCTTTTCAGCAGGTTTTTTCCGGCCATTTCGATGCGCGTCTCACCTCCCTGAAAAAAAGAATATAAAGCCTGTAGAGCTTTTACCCTGTAATGTCGTCGTCCCAGCATTTTGTTTGAATTCTCTGTCTTGTTTCAGAATCGTTTACAAAGCTATAGAAAGAACCCCATAGTTTTCAAATATTATTTTTATTTTTGCGTTTACTCAATATCGTGAAAACCTAATAAAACAACAGTTTACAATGGAAGATACTGAAAATAAAGGGAAAGAGAGAGAGGAGATCTTCTCGAGGGCAATCAGGGCCGGAAAGCGAACTTATTTTTTCGATGTAAAGAACACTGCCGAGGGCGAGGCTTATCTTACGATCACTGAAAGCAAACGCAAGCTCGATGAAGAGGGAAAGTTTTTTTACGAAAAGCACAAACTCTTTTTGTACAGGGAAGACTTTGAAAAATTTCGCAACGGGTTTGAGGACGCGGTAGAGTTTATCCAGACCGGCAAGGTCCCTGAGCGCCTTGAACCACAGCCAGGCACGGAGTCTTAAAACTTATTAACATCGCCTTAGCACAAGGCATTAAACGCTAAATTTGCCGACTGAATAAAACCATTATGGGGAAAGTCATTGCTATTGCAAATCAGAAGGGAGGCGTGGGCAAAACCACTACGGCAATCAATCTTGCCGCGGGGCTTGCCGTGCTGGAGAACAGAACGCTTCTAATCGATGCTGATCCCCAGTCGAATGCCACTTCGGGTGTTGGTTTCGATCCTCGCAGTATAGAAAACAGCATTTACGAATGTATCATAGACCATGTTGATCCCTTATCGATTATTCTGAAATGTACTACTCCATTTCTCGACCTGCTTCCTTCGCATATCGATCTGGTCGGAGCCGAGATTGAGATGATACAGATGCCGAACCGCGAGAAGGTGATGAAGGGGGTGATTGAAAAGCTGCGGTCGGCTTATGACTACATCATTATTGACTGTTCTCCATCGCTTGGCCTGATCACGGTAAACGCCCTCACGGCAGCCGATTCGGTGATCATCCCGGTTCAGTGTGAATATTTCGCCCTGGAAGGTCTGGGCAAGCTCCTCAATACCATTAAGATTGTACAGGCCCGCCTCAACCCGGCCCTGGATATTGAAGGTATTCTTCTGACCATGTACGACAACCGGCTGAATCTGTCGAAACAGGTCGTTGAAGAAGTTCAGACCCATTTCCAGCAGATGGTGTTTCATACTATTATCAACAGGAACACCAAGCTGGGTGAAGCGCCGAGTTTCGGTCAGACGATTATGATGCACGACATCAACAGCACCGGCGCCATCAATTACCTGAACCTGGCCCGCGAGATTTTGCAGAACAACAAAAAGCCCGTTAACGATACGACAGAACAGGTTTTAAGCCAGTAAGATGCAGGGAAAAAAGAAAGCATTGGGAAGAGGTCTGAGCGCTTTGCTCGAGGGCGGCATTTCAGAACTCGCGGGCGATGAGTTGCCGGCCATGCACTCAAATCATATGATAATGGCTATTGGACTCGACCAGATCGAGGCCAATCCGTTCCAGCCCAGGTCGCAGTTTGAGGAAAAAGAACTTTCAGAGCTGGCTGTCTCAATCCAGGAACAGGGTATTATACAGCCGGTCACGGTACGGAAGACAGGCCCCGACCGGTATCAGCTGATCACAGGAGAAAGAAGATACCGTGCCGCCAGGATTGCAGGTCTCACTGAGATCCCTGCATTTATAAGGCTCGCCAACGACGAGCAGATGCTCGAGATGGCCATCGTTGAGAACATCCAGAGGATGGATCTGAACCCCCTCGAGGTTGCCTTGAGTTTTCAGAGGCTTATCGAAGAATGCCGGATACGGCAGGAAGACCTGGGCCAGAAAGTGGGTAAAGACCGTTCCACCGTCTCCAACTATATCCGCCTGCTCAAATTACCCGTTGAAATTCAGGTGGCTGTAAGGGATGGCATCATCAGCATGGGCCATGCCAGGGCCCTCGTCACCATCGAAGACGAGAAACAGCAATTACAGCTTCTTCAGAAGATCCTTGAACGGAAACTATCGGTACGCCAGGTGGAAGACCTGGTAAGGGACTACCTAAGGCCAGCCAAACCCAGCGTACGCCCGGGGCCCAAACTACTCCCCTATCATTATCAGAAAGCCAAAGACACAATCAGCGGCAAGCTGCAGTCGGAAGTCGAGATACACCTGCAGCGTAAAGGCAAGGGCAGTATCCTTATCCACTTTAATTCAGAGGAAGAGTTTGACATTTTATTATCCAAAATGAACCCTGAATGAGATTCCTGATGCTGGCCGTTACCTTATCGTGGCTTGCCGTTTTACCGTTTAAAACGGTCCAGGCACAAACCGACAGCATACCCAGAGATAAACCCGATTCAACCCTCGAGAAGGAACATTCTGCTACCAAAGCCTCTATTATGTCGCTATGCCTTCCCGGCCTCGGACAGATCTACAATCACAAAGTATGGAAAGTACCTATCATATATGCGGGCTTCGGAGTGATGGCCTATCTTATTGTATTCAACACCAATTACTACCTCGATTACCGATGCGCATATATTGAAAATGTTAACGGTGCTAAAAACGGGAACTATGCCTACCTGGCGAACAGGTATAGCGCCACTGAACTGGCATCGGCAAGGGAATTTTACCGGCGTAACCTCGAGATCAGTGTGCTTGTAAGCGTGCTGTGGTATGCGTTGAATATTCTCGATGCCACCGTTGATGCTCATCTTTACAGTTTCAATATCAACAGGACCCTGAGCATGAAAATCGGGCCTTCGATACAGGTCCCTGTGGCATCCAGGGAGATAGGCGGGGGAATAAAACTATCGTTGCACTTTTAAATCAAGACTATGAAGATCGCTTTGCTGGGATATGGAAAAATGGGTCAGGAGATACATAAACTTGCTGAAAAGAGGGGGCATGAGATCGTGCTTGTCATCGACGGTGACGAGGCATGGCTGGATAAAGGCCATCTGCTCGCGGAGGCCGAGGTTGCTATCGAATTCTCTACTCCCGAGACAGCCGTTGAAAACATCATGCATTGTTTCGATGCCGGAATCCCGGTAGTAGTAGGCACCACGGGCTGGATAGAAGATATTGAGAAGATCAGGCAGACCTGCATCAGCACGAACAAATGCCTTTTTTTCTCACCGAATTTCAGTATCGGCGTGAACCTCTTTTTCGAGCTGAACCGTTTTCTCGCTTCGCTGATGGCTCCCTGGGGCAATTACGAGATATCCATCGAGGAGACCCACCATGTTCATAAGCTTGATTCGCCCAGCGGTACCGCGATAGTACTCGCCAACGATATCATCCGCTATAACGAACGAAAAGAAAAATGGGTTAAGGAACTCCAGGAAAATCCAGACGAAGTCGGGATTAAGTCGTACCGCTCTGAGGATATCCCCGGCACACATATCATCCGTTACGAATCTGAAATGGATGCAATCGTCATCACGCATACAGCCAAAAACCGTAAGGGCTTTGCACTCGGTGCCCTGCTTGCCGCGGAATGGCTCAAAGGAAAGCAAGGTTTTTTTGAAATGAAAGACCTTTTGAATTCTTAACAATACGCTGCCCGAGAGCAAGAAATCAACAAAAATCACGTTATTGTAAACTATATCCTTCATCATGAACATCTACCTGATCTTATCTATATTGTTTTCCGCCGCTTTCGTTGCCGGACTCTGGGGAATATTCGTCAAAGCCGGGGAAGCAGGCTGGAAAATCCTTATTCCTTTTTACAACCTCTGGATCTGGCTTAAGATAATCAAAAAGCCCTGGTGGTGGTTTATCTTTCTGATCATCCCCTTCATCAACGTATTTGTGATTTTGCTGATGATCGTTGAGATCCTGAAGTGTTTCAAAAAATACGGACTTCTGGAACAGGCGCTGGGCGTACTTTTTCCGTTTGTCTACCTGCCTTACCTCGCCTGGTCACCTTCAGAGCAGTATCACGATCCCTCAAGCCTCAGTCCGGTTAAGAAAACCATAATGAGGGAATGGGTCGATGCCATAATTTTTGCCGTGATCGCCGCGAGCATCATCCGCATCTTCTTTTTTGAGGCCTATACCATCCCCACCTCTTCGATGGAGAAAACACTGCTTGTAGGAGATTACCTGTTTGTAAGCAAACTGAGCTATGGTCCGAAAGCCCCCAACACCCCGCTTTCATTCCCCTTCGTGCACCATACGCTTCCGATGACAGAATCGACCAAATCGTATCTCGAATGGATCAAATTGCCCTATTACAGGTTTCCGGGCTATGTATCCATAAAGAACATGGATGTAGTTGTATTTAATTATCCCGACGGCGATACCCTCTCGACCAGGCTTCAGAGCAATGCCAGTTATTACCAGCTGGTAAGGCAGTATGGCCGTGACTTCGTTTGGAACAACAGCCAGAATTTCGGCGACATTATTGCACGGCCGGTCGACAAGCGCGAAAACTTCATCAAACGATGCATCGGCATAGCCGGCGATACCATACAGATTGTCGACCGCAAGGTTCTGATCAACGGCAAAGAAGAGCAGAACCCGGGAAAACGGCAGTTCAAATACCTGGTTCATACCGACGGCAACCCGATTAATTCGAGAAATCTTGAGCGGCTTGATATTACCGAGAATATAGCAACCGATAACAACGGGACCTATGAACTCACGCTCTCTGATGCCTCACTGGAAGGCATTAAACTTTTCAGTAATGTAAAATCCATTGAACCAGAGATCATGCCAAAAGGCGCCTGGGATCCGAACATCTTCCCCTTCGACTCCACTTGCCGCTGGAACGTCGACAATTTCGGACCGGTGTGGGTCCCCAAAGCGGGTGTAACCATCAAAATCAATCCGAAGAATATTATGTTCTATAAACGGGTCATAGGGGTCTTCGAAGGCAATGATCTCCAGGTACGCGACGGCAGGATTTACATCAACGGAAAAGAAGCCGACAGTTATACTTTTAAAATGAATTATTACTGGATGATGGGCGACAACCGTCACAACTCAATGGATTCACGCTTCTGGGGGTTTGTCCCCGAAGACCATGTAGTGGGAAAAGCCTCCTTCGTATGGCTCTCGCTCGATCCTAACAAAACCCTGTTCAACGGCAAGATCCGCTGGAGCAAACTTCTGCATTTCGTAAAATAAGTCACCCCAATCAGCGCCTTTCATGAACGCAGTCAGAAACCGCTTTTTTTTCCTAATGATACCCGCACTGCTGCTGGCCGCGAGTATCTATGGCGGGCCACCGTTCGAAGGCATCATAACATATAAAATAAGCTACCCCGGGCAAAAGCTTACCAAAAGCCAGCTCAGCCTGTTCCCCAAAGCGCTTACCGTCATGATCAAAGGAGTGAGGTCAAGAACCGATATACTCACCGGAGGAGGAGACCGGGTTGAACTCACCGATCACCAGGAGAAAACCAAGATCAAGCTGCTGAACATGATGGGCCAGAAATATGCCATTACCTATACTGCGGATGACATTGCCCGGGAAACAGCCAAAGAACCCCCTGTGAAAGTTGAACTGAGCAATGAAACCAAAACCATTGCCGGCTACCTCTGCAAGCATGCCATGATCACGGTAAACGACATAAGCGGAAAATACCTTATAGAAGTGTATTACAACTTTGAACTTGGCGGAAAACAGGCCAATTTCGACAAAGGATTGTATAAAGATATCGACGGTGTTCTGATGGAATTTTCGATGAAAACGTCTGAGATGGTCATGCGGTTCACGGCCACTTCGGTGGATAAAAAAGCAATTTCATCCAAAGAATTCGATATACCTGCCGAGTATACGGTAATTAAAAAAGCTGAACTGAAAAATAAAATCGGTGGTAAGGAATAGAAAACCATGGCGAAACAATACAATCCTATAAAATCGAATACGTTTAAGGAGGAAATCTTTTCTTCCGAAGAAGTATTTCAAAACGGGCCGGCGGAAACTTTAAAATCAAAGAAGCTCAAAAAAGAAAAACCCGTTAAAGAGAGGCCTCCGAAAAAGGAAAGCCCCCCCAAACTAAAGAAAGAACGCACTCCTCAGCAGATCGAGCGCAGAGATCGCAGTCTCAGGGTATGGGGACTTGCTTTCGTTTTGATCGGCCTTTACCTGATCCTCTCATTTGCTTCATATTTGCAGACCTGGAAGACCGACTACAGCTATACCGACACTGTTTTCAAGCATTTTACTATAGACACCTTCCGCTCGGGCGACCTCAGGTGCGAGAACTGGATGGGCAAAACCGGGGCTCTGGTCTCGTACATGTTCATTTCAAACTGGTTCGGCATCGCTTCCTTTCTCTTCCCGGTAATACTGCTGGTATGGGGTGTGAGATGGCTCTTCCGGATCACTATTTTCCCTCCATGGAGAATAATGCAATACTGTTTCTTCGGAGTTATGTGGCTGCCGGTGTTTTTTGGATTAACCCTCTCTCCTGATTTCGTGAGCACAGGAGTCCTGTTCACCGGGGTCTACGGTTTCCAGATGAATTTATGGCTGGTCGATTTCCTGGGCGCTTCGGGCCTGGCCTTGGCTTTGGCATTCACCTTCCTGAGTTTTACCATCCTGGCCTTCAACATCCCCTTCCGCTGGATGAAGCATAAAGACAAGCTCAATGAATCTTTTGATGATGTGACTGCGGATGTGATCGCGGCGGAACCCGTGGCTGTGCACTCTGAACAAACAGAGCAGGCGCATACCAACACCTTTATTGATGAACCCGCGGAGACATCTCTGCCCATAGAACTGGAGTTACCCGGCGACGACAAGCCCCTGGAAGCTGTTGCTTCAGGCCTGGAGCTTCAGATAGAACGGATTGAAGAAGCCGCACCCCCCGAAGTTAAAGGGCCGGTAGCCAGACAGGGACTCGATACCTTGTACGATCCTACCCTCGACCTGCCTACCTATAAATTTCCCACCCTGGACCTGCTAAGTGATTACGGCGGAGAATCGGTAGCAGTAAAAAAAGAAGAACTCGAAGCCAATAAAGACAAGATCGTTCTCACCCTGTCGCATTACGACATCGGAATATCGAAGATCAAGGCCACGATTGGTCCGGCAGTGACCCTGTACGAGATTGTTCCGGAAGCAGGCATCCGTATCTCGAGGATCAAGAACCTCGAAGACGATATCGCCTTAAGCCTGTCGGCCCTCGGAATCCGTATCATCGCCCCTATTCCCGGCAAAGGCACCATCGGCATCGAAGTACCCAACCAGAACCCCGAAATCGTCTCCATCAAATCGCTTCTGGGTTCCGAAAAATTCAAGAACACCTCCTTTGAACTGCCTTTCGTTCTAGGGAAGACCGTTTCCAACGAAACCTTTATCGCCGACCTGGCCAAGATGCCCCATCTGCTGATGGCAGGAGCTACCGGACAGGGGAAATCGGTCGGGTTGAACACTATCATCACATCCCTGCTGTATAAAAAACATCCTTCGCAGATCAAGTTTGTGATGATAGACCCAAAGAAGGTCGAACTCACTCTGTTTTCGAGGATAGAACGTCATTTTCTGGCCAAGCTGCCCGATAGCGAGGAAGCCATCATCACCGATACCAAAAAAGTCATCCGCACTCTGAACTCATTGAATATAGAGATGGATGGAAGGTACGACCTGCTGCGCGACGCCCAGGTGAGGAATATTAAGGAATACAACGAGAAGTTCGTGAACCGCAAGCTCAACCCGAACGACGGACACAGGTTCCTTCCGTATATCGTGCTGGTGATCGACGAGTTTGCCGATCTGATCATGACTGCGGGAAGAGAGATTGAAACGCCCCTGACCCGGCTGGCCCAGCTGGCCCGTGCAACAGGGATACATCTTATTATCGCCACCCAAAGGCCATCCGTCAACATCATCACAGGCACCATTAAAGCTAATTTCCCCGCACGTATCGCTTTCCGTGTGATCTCAAAAATCGACTCCCGCACGATTCTGGACTCTTCAGGAGCCGATCAGCTCATAGGCCGGGGAGATATGCTGCTTTCGACCGGAAGTGACCTCATCAGGCTGCAATGCGCTTTTGTGGATACACCCGAGGTGGAGAGACTCACCGATTTCATCGGATCACAGAGAGGCTATTCGTCGGCCCTTGCTTTACCGGAATACTATGATGAAGAGAACGGTTCGGGCAAGGATTTTGACCCCGACCAACGCGACGAGTTCTTTGCCGAAGCAGCCAGGATGGTAGTTCAGCATCAGCACGGCTCCACCTCCCTTCTGCAACGTAAACTGAAACTTGGCTACAACCGGGCCGGGCGTATCATCGACCAGCTGGAAGCAGCGGGTATTGTGGGATCCTTCGAAGGCAGCAAGGCCAGGGAAGTCAAGTATAAAGACTCGAACGCCCTTGAAACCTACCTCCAGAGCATGGGCAACGACTAAATTAATCAGCAAACAAACAGCAATACGATATGAAGAAGCTCCTTATTTTATTTCTCTCAATGGCTGCAATCAGCGCCTACAGCCAGAAAGACCAGAAAGCCGTTGAACTCCTCGACCAGGTAAGCGCCAAAACCAAAGCGTATAAGTCGATCAGGGCCGATTTTGCCTACAAGATGGAAAACGCCAAAGCAAAGATCAGCGAAGAAAAGCAGGGAACCCTCTTGCTGAGCGGCGACAAGTACAAGATGCAGGCCAGCGGACAGACGGTGATCTGTGACGGAAAGACCATCTGGACTTTTATGCCCGAAACCAACGAGGTGCAGGTGAATTCGCTCGACAATAAAGATGAGTCCATGACTCCATCCAAGCTCCTGTCGAATTACAACACCAATTTCAAATCAAAACTGCTTACCGACAAAAACACCGATCCCGGTACTGTAAAAATCGAACTGGTCCCAAACACAGTAAAGAATTTCACTCGGGCGATTTTGGCTGTTGACAAGGCAAAGCTGCAGGTGAAATCGTTTATGATCTTCGATAAAAACGGAAATATCTTTACTTATACCATCACCCGTTTCCAGACCGATCTTCCGGTAGGCGCAAGTGATTTTACGTTCGACGCCAAAAAATTCCCCGGGGTTGAAGTCATTGATATGCGTTAACATGAATCTCGCCCTGACTAACGAAACTGAAGAGCTGAGAGTGCTGGCAGCATCAATACGGCAGTCGGTCGTGAGCAGCCTTGCCGAAGCCGGTTCCGGTCATCTTGGAGGTTCTTTGAGTTCGGCCGACATACTTACAACGCTTTATTTCTCGGTAATGCACCACCGCTGCCATGAACCTGCCTGGCCGGGCCGCGACAGGTTTATCCTTTCGATAGGGCATATTGCTCCTGTATTGTATGCCACCCTCGCCGAAGCCGGGTATTTCGCAAAAGAAGAGTTGTTAACACTGCGCAAGCTTGGCAGCAGACTGCAGGGGCATCCCGGAAGAGACCACGGGCTGCCGGGGCTTGAACTTTCGGCCGGTTCACTGGGGCAGGGGCTTTCAGTTTCGGTCGGACTGGCTCTCGCTTTCAAAATGGACGGGCTCGATAACCGGGTTTACTGTCTGTGCGGCGACGGAGAGCTGCAGGAAGGCTCGATATGGGAAGCAGCCATGGCAGCGGCCCATCATAAACTGAACAACCTGGTGGCGATCATCGACCGGAACGGGCTTCAGATCGATGGCAGCACCGAGAACGTGATGGCCCTTGAGCCCCTGAAGAAGAAATGGGAAGCCTTCGGCTGGCAGGCGGTGGAATGCGATGGCCACGATTTCAGGTCGCTACTCGGCGCATTCAACAAAGCCCGGCTCGAGCTGACCCATCCCACGGTAATCCTGGCAAAAACTATTATGGGCAAAGGCATCGCAAGCATTGAAGGAGACTATCGCTGGCATGGAAAAGCGAGGGTTTGAAGGCGGATGCGGGATGCAGGATGCGGGATGCGGGATGCGGGATGCGGGATGCGGGATGCGGGATGCGGGATGCAGGATGCAGGATATCAGATAAAATATTAATTTCACCATTTCACCATTTCACCATTTCACCATTTAAACAATGACCTCAACACACTTTATCAACCGGGGTAACATCTCGACCAAAGCCGGCTTTAGCCAAGGTTTACTTGAGGCAGGTATCGCCGACGAGAGGGTTGTGGCTATTGGCGCAGATATCACTGCTTCGGTGGGGGCTGACCTGTTTGCTTCGAGGTTTCCCGGGCGTTTCATATCGCTGGGGATCGCGGAGCAGAATTGTGTCGGAGCCGCGGCCGGACTGGCACTTGCAGGCAAGATCCCGGTGTTTGCGACCTACGGAGTATTTTCAGCCTTACGCACAACCGACCAGATCAGGGTCTCGGTTTGCTACAACAACCTTCACGTGGTCATTGGCGGGGCTCATGCAGGCGTGTCGGTAGGCCCGGACGGGGCGACTCACCAGGCGCTTGAAGATATTGCTGTGATGCGTGTAATGCCCAAAATGACGGTACTGTCGCCCTGCGATGCCACCCAGGCAAGGCTGGCCACCCTAGCCGCTATTCAACAGTGCAAAGGACCGGTTTACCTGAGGTTCGGTCGGGAAGCCATGCCTGATTTCACGTTGGCGGAGATGGGTTTTGAGATCGGCCAGGCCCAGCTGATGCACAAGGGCAGCGATCTGGCCATTATCGCTACCGGGCATATGAGCTGGGAAGCGCTGCAGGCAGCGTATGAACTTGAAAAAGAAGGGATCCATGTGCGGGTTCTTAATATCCATACCATCAAGCCCCTCGACGAAGCCGCCATTGTGCTTGCCGCAATGGAATGCGGCGCCCTGGTAACCGCCGAGGAGCATCAGGTTGCCGGCGGACTGGGTTCAGCGATATCCGAAGTCATAAGTAAACATTTTCCCGTACCCATAGAGTTCATCGGGATGAACGATCGTTTCGGTGAATCAGGCACTCCAGCGGAGTTAATGCATAAGTTCGGCCTTACCGCCGGCAATATCATCACCGGCTGTCGCAAGGCGCTGGCCAGGAAGCAGTAAAGCAGCTCAGACTGGCATCGGTCAGATCACAGTGCGGCGCCTTTTTATAAATCGGTCGAGACAGCCGAAAATCCCCGATGAGTCGAAGTTTTCTTATCTTTACCGGCCATGAAACTCAGACTAAAAAAGCGAAAACCTCGGCCCCGCAGGCCTAGGAAGGCCCGTTGTCTACCCGTTCTCTCGTTGAACTGAGCCTGTTTTCGGGTTATATTTTTATTTTCTCGGCGCTGCTGATGCAGTTTGGCCTGAGCCTGTGGACTATGTTGCTGTTAAAACACTTCGGCATCAATTTCCAGTACAGCCTGTTTCATATTGTCTTCCTTTCATACAGCAGCACCAAGTGGTCAGAAGCGATGATTTACCTGGTTTTCGGATCAGGGCCCGCGATATTCTGAGGCGCCGGGGTGATCCTGCTGTTCGTCCTCAAAAGCCTTAGAAAGGCTGGCTGGAAAACCAAGCTCGTTTTAACCTGGATGACTTTTCTTTTATTGAATGCCCTGCCTTGCGGCATCGTGGCCGGCGCCTTGTTTTTTGACGGGTTTGGACTGGCTTTCTTCTGGATCATCAACAGTTTTGTTGTAAGGGGGATCCTGGCCCTGATGGTGCTGGCAATCCTCGTACTGCTAAGCCGCTACTGGTACCGTTTGTTTTTAAAAACAGCCTACACCACGGCTTTCCTCGACAATGAGGTCGACCGGAAGACTTTCGTTACATCGGTATTTTTAAAACCATGGCTCTTCGGACTGATCATCCTGATGGGCTTTAACTGGCCTTTCTATAACTGGTACTGGCCCGCTTTTCTGCTCAGCCTGGGTTACGTGGCGATAACCCTGTTGGGCGATGCGGTGATCGTGCGTAAACCAAAGATCAGAAAATCAGACAAACAGATCTTCTCCAGCCGCTTTCAGCTTCTGATCGTCGCCGTAACCCTGGCCCTGATATGGGCCGCCGGGAATATCAGGATTAATTTCTGAACCGGGGTCAGGTTTCACTCAACGCTTATGGCCGGCTGCCGCTTTCTTTTTCAGCTCCTTCTGCTCTTTTGAGTTAAAGCCCATCTGCGATTTCAGGCCACTTAGCACGTTCTTCCAGATGAAGTTGATTATTCCCTTCTCTTTATCCCGCTTAAAGTAAACTACTCCCGTGTTCAGCTTGCCTGCTCCGGTAGGATTGGCAACGTTGACCACAAAGGAATTGGCCACAATCTGCTGAACCAGCAGTTCCCGGCCTTTTCCGCTGCTGATCTCAGCCGGCATCAGCCTGGTAAGCATGGGATTGACTTCCCTGAGATCCATCGGCCCCAGGGACGATGAATAGATGAACCCGTTCTGTTTATCTCCCACCCGGAATTTCATATTAAAATTCATTTTTCCTTTTCCCATCAGGTTTGCCGTTCCTTAAAACCACAGAATCGATTCTCACGCAGGTTTTGAGTCTTCTCAGGGCCTCCTGCGGCATGGCAGGCCTCAGACCCGGCTTCCGCGGTATCCGCTTGTCACGGAAGTCATCAACTACCAGTCCGTCAATTTCAAGAAGCCCGGCACTGAGCTTCCCTTCGAAAATGAGTTGACTGAAATCGATACGGAGCAGGAAGGGATGCACTGGTGGACCAATGTATCGCCCGTGAGGTCATAAAAATCAAGCGTTCCCCTGGCAAATAAAAGTTCGCCGATGGCAACAGATTTCAAACCTGCCGGAAGCGGTATTGACATCGATTGTTTACCTGTATCGGTGGATGAGGTGTGTGGTTTCTTATACATCCTGAAAACCGTGATCTCCGGTTCATGAATCCCGATGCCGGAAATTATAATCTCATGCTTTCTCAGAGCTTGCAGGAACCGGAAATCTTCAACCCTGAGGTATTTGATATTCAGCCTGAACAGCATCGGGGGCAGGGTATCGCCCGGCAACTTCCGGCGGTAAAGAGCCGTATCGGGAGTAAGCGAAAAATCCCTGATCGTGATGTTTCCGCCGAGCAGGTTGATATACACCGATCCGATATCCGCAGAATATAATCCCCTGCTATCCTTCTTTACAAATTCAACAACATACCGTCTGACAATTTTTCCATAGTAAAAATAGCCCGCGGCGAACACAAGGCCGGCTGCCAGCATCAGAAAAACAAGAGTTCCGGCAATGATCTTCAGGATCAGACGCAAGGTTTTCTTTTTCTTCATAGGTCCTGTGGTCATGGGCTTTATTTTCAATTCCAAACCTTCTTCATACTTTTCGCATTTTTCTGCCGGGAGACGACGTCGCAATAAGTTGGTTTCTATATTTGTAAGGTTAGGCGTACAAAGATAAAATAACGTACGTCAAAATCAATTCCTTTGCCAAATCAGCCCGCTTCCGTTATAGGGTTGGCGAAATTATTGTCTGAAGCTAAAAAACCAGCATGCAACCTTTTTCGTATTTTTACTGTCAATTAAGATAATTGATCTGTAACTAAACCACATAAACCCTCAAAACATGAACAAAATATTCGCTCTGCTGTGTTTTTTCTTCCTGATTGGAATGAAAACCTTCGCCCAATCACCAAGCCCGGCCCTGGTTGGTTACTGGCAGAATTGGAGCGACCCGGCAGCTCCGTATTTTCCTTTGAGTGAGGTGGATTCGCGCTATAATATGGTGGATATTGCCTTTGCCGTACCTGAGACTGGCACCGATTACCAGATGAAATTTGTACCCGACAGGGGCACTCAGTCAGCGTTCATTCAGCAAATCCAGACGCTTCAGGCCCTGGGCACAAAGGTAAACATCAGTATTGGCGGAGCGAATTCACCCGTTTCACTCGACAATGATTCTGAACGGGATGCTTTCATCAGCAGTATGGGTAATATTATTAACACCTATGGCTTTGACGGGTTCGATATTGACCTGGAAGGAAGTTCGCTTGCAGTTCACGGCGGAACAATCAACAATCCCGTTGATGTCCCTGTAATCAATCTCATCTATGCCATTAAGCAGATCATGGCCAATTACCATGTACTTCACGGCAAGAAACTCATACTTACCATGGCGCCCGAAACAGCGTTTGTACAGGGGGGATTGGCAGCCTATACAAATTTGTGGGGCGCTTACCTGCCCATTATCCAGGCTTTGCGAGACTCTTTAGATATACTGCACGTACAATTCTACAATAGCGGGGGCACTTTTGGTCTCAATTTTGTTGAATATTTTCAGGGCACGGCCGATTTTATTGTCGCTTTAACCGAAGCCTCCATCAAGGGGTTCAATACTGCCGGGGGCGCCTACCTGGGATTGCCTGCAAACAAAGTAGCCGTTGGACTGCCTGCTTGTCCTCTTGCAGCCGGTGGCGGGTTTACCGATACAGCCACCGTGAGAGCAGCCATGAATTACCTGATTGGCAAAGGCCCTAAACCGGGGACTTATACTCTGGTAACGGCAGGCGGCTATCCCGACCTGAAAGGGATGATGACCTGGTCAGTGAACTGGGATGCCGTTAGTACCTGTGCAAGTTTCTATCAGTATGCCGATAATTACCAGAGGATCTTCTCCCCTCCTATCCTGATAAAAACTCCAAACGGTGGAGAAAACCTGAAGAAAGGAACGAAGTATAGTATTACCTGGGATGATGCAATAAGCGAAAACGTACGTATAGAATTATTCAATGGAGGCGTACTGGCTGAAGTGATCTCGCAATCGACCCCTTCGACCGGGGCAATGGACTGGGACATTCCCAATAATCTTCTGAACGGAAGTGATTATAAGATCAGGGTGTCGAGCGTGAATACCGACAGCATCACCGACCTGAGCAATCAGGATTTCAGCATTACAGATAACTCCGGAATAGGAGACCCTTCCGCCGGCAAGCAGGCGATCGTTTATCCAAACCCCGCTGTTGATATAGTCACGGTAGCCATCCGCCAGAACACAAACCTTATTAAAGTGAGCATCTTCAACGAATTTTCTCAGGTTGTGCTGCAGGCCGATAACCTGAAATCGGGGAAACTGGATGTGAGTAATTTACTGCCGGGGGTATACATTGTTTGTATTTCCTCAGATTCGGGCAAATACTACGCTAAACTTATAAAGCAATAAGCAGCACTGATAGGCCGTTTCCATCAGAAAACCAGTCAGCATTTGATTTCACATTGCCTTATTATCCTAAAAAATCAAGGGAAATATGAAAATCACCACGATTCTGCAGATGAAATATACCGGCAGATAGCGGTTGATATTCCGCTCCATGCGATCCAGCGGTTTTCTCCTGAAACCTCCAAGGTAAAGATCCGGCAAAACAAGCAGCAGGTTGACCATTATCAGAATGTTGGAAACGAATACAACGGTTCGGTTTGGGGTAAAGCCTTCCGACAACCGGGTAATGATGGCAAGCCCTGAGGTGGGAAGGGCAAGAAGCAGAATGTTCTTCCAGCCTCTGATCCTGTTTTTGACGATGAACCACGATGCAAGGGCGGCAAAAATAAGGACACAAAGATTACGCATGTAAAAATTCTCCAGGTTCAGGCTCTTGATGAACAGAGGCAATCGTACCAGCAAGGCTGTAATGACAGAAATTACAGCAACAATTACAAATCCGTTTTTCATGGCCGGTTGCTGATGGATTTGATCCGTATTTTTAAGTCTGATTTCCCAGAATTTTACAAGATCGCTTTCGATCCCATTGGTGGCTTCACTGAAATCGCGTAAAAAGGCAGTCTTATCCTTTCTGAACAGCATTTCAAGCATTTCGGGGTCGTGGATGTTTTGAATGATCTGTTCTTTCATAGCCAGAGTTTATTGCGCAGCTGTTGATCTCATCTGAAGACTTTTCTGAAAAATCAAAGATACTGATTAATTGAGCTATCTGATTTATCCTGACACGGGATCGTCCCGCATCTGCCCTTGTAAGGTTTATCCTACAAAAAATCGAGTTATCCCTTACACACAATTATTCTTTAACCGACAAACAATTCGTTTTCGGAATGATATATTTACCAAATTAAAATAACTGTTTGTGATAAGGGTAATTTTGGCCGATGATTCTGATCTTATCCTCGAGCGTATGCAGCAAATGCTCAGGATCAATCCGCTTATTCATCCGAGAATTACCGTAAGCTGGCAATCAGTTACGGCGCCGATTATTTCTTTTCCAAAGTTGATGATTTCGAAAAAATTTCTCCCGTAGTTAATGGATTAGCCGAAACAGTTGCAGTATGAAACAGTTTACTCACTTCCGCCTGGCTTTGATTGTTGCCTTTTTATTTTTCTTTAGTAGTCTTGCACAGGCTGCGGATCAGGTTGTCACAACCAATGCCAACTCCGGCGCAGGCAGTCTCAGTCAGGCTATTACTGATGTTACGGATGGCGGGAGCATTACTTTCAACTTGTCCGCAGGTAACGAAACAATTACAATTGCTTCGGGGATTGCAATAACCAAAGCCATGACCATAAACGGGGACAACACTTCCGGCAGTGGTGTGGCGGTTACAGTTAAAGTTACCACTCCTGGTACTTCGGCCTGGAGGCTGCTCACCATTACAGCCTCAGGTAGTACAATCAACATACAAAATATGACTATGCTGGGAGGGAATACCGGAGGAGATTACGGGGGAGTCATAAGAATAAATTCCGGGGCCACAGTGAATCTCAGCAGTATCACCATGTCGAACGGCAAGTCAAATTACGGAGGAGGCGTATTTTTAACCGGAGCCACAACGAACCTGATTGTTACAAATTCAACCCTCAGCAACAACAGTACGACCAGTATGCACGGAGGATGGGTTTACAACGAAGGGAGCTATGTTGAAGTGAACTCATGTACTTTCAGCGGAAATACGGGAGTATGCGGGGGGGCGATATTCAATGCCACCGGTGGAGCACGTTTGGTTATCAACTCCTGTGAATTTACCAGTAATAGTGGCAACGGAGGTGCTGTTTATAACGAAGCCACTGCAACGATCACAGGTACAACTATGAGCGGAAACACTTCCACCAGCATTGGCGGGGCCATCACCTCTTATGGGCCGACCACTATTACCTCCTCTACCATCTCAGGAAACACAGCCACAACCGACGGAGGCGGGATTTATAAAGGTGGGGCCAACAACCTGATCATAACCTCCTCCACCATCAGCGGGAACACTTCGGGCAGCAACAAAGGAGGCGGGATACACAATAGCACCGGGAACTGTTTCCTGCTGAACAGCATCATCATAAACAACACAGCCAGCACAGGAGCCGACCTGTATAATGCAAGCGGTTCCACCTATGCCTATTATTCGTGGTATTACGGCACTTCAGGCACGATCACAACCCAGGCAACTGCCCCGAATGTTACCTCGGCCTATGTTTCGGGATACCTCAGCCCACTTGCAAATAATGGCGGATCAACCAGGACCATGGCGGTAAGTGCGGCATCTCCCGCTCCGGATAATGGTTCTTTTGTTTATTATAATGCTACTGACGGATATTATTTCCTCGATAACCAGGCCACACCGGTTTCGCATAAACTGATTGCCTGGGCTACCAGTCCTACTGTGGTCCCAGCAAACAAGATCACCACAGACCAGAGAGGTATTACTATAGGGAACCCTCCCACTATCGGTTCCTACTATATGATCCCTGTCCACGTTGCTTCAACTGCGGGCACATCATCCGCAGACTACTATACACTTCACGATGCTGCCGATGCCATCAATGCCGGTACCCACCAGGGCATCATCACAGTCACTCTTATCGGCAGCACCATTGAGACAAGTTCGGTTGTTGTCAATGCCAGCGGAACGGGAAGCGCCTTCTACACTTCTGTGAGTATTTATCCGACGGTCACCGGCCTTTATGTCAGCGGGAACCTTGCAGCTCCCCTCATCGACCTCGACGGGGCTGATAATGTAACCATAGATGGGAGGGTTAACGCTTCGGGCTCAGCTAAAGATCTGATCATCACAAATACCAGCACATCGTCAACAGGCGAGACCTCTACCATACGCTTCATTAACGATGCCACTTCCAATACTGTGAAATATTGCACGATTAAAGGTTCTTCAACAACTGCCTACGGGGGATGTGTCTATTTCAGCACAACGACCGGTACAAGCGGTAACGATAACAACACTATCGACCTGAATGATATTACCAGTGCTGCCGATGCCAACCGGCCTGTTAACGCGATCGCTTCGATTGGCAGCTCAGGAAAAGAGAACAGCGGCAATACGATAAGCAATAACAATATCTATGATTTCCTGAACCGGGGCATGACCTCATACGGCATAAATCTCTGGAATAACAATACCACATGGTCTTTTACGGGTAACAGTTTTTATGAAACGACATCATTTGTACCAACAGCCTCAGTCGCTTACTACGCCATAAATGTTTACTACCCTTCAGGAACCGGGTTTACTGTAGACAACAACTATATAGGCGGAAAATCATCATCATGCGGTGGTACTGCCTGGACAAAAACAGCCGCTTTTAACAATGCATTTACAGCTATAAACCTGAATGTGGGTACAGGAACAGCAAGCAGTGTCCAGGGCAATACAATCCGGAACTTTAATTATGCAAACTCTTTGAATGCTTCCTGGTACGGAATAAATGTTATTGAAGGTGCTGTAAATATCGGAACAGTCACAGCCAATACAATTGGCGCTGCAACAGGTATTGGTTCTGTGACTTATACCAATACCAGCAGCGACGGCACATTTTATGGAATTAATATTGCAGGCACAGGCACAACAAGTACCAGGAACAACATTATCGGGGCTATCACCTCAGCCAATACAACTGCCGCCAATGCAACGAATTTCTATGCTATTAAAACTTCTTCGTCAGGCCCCACCATTATAAGCAATAATGTCATCGGAAGTACAGATGCAGCGACATCCAACAGCATTAATGCCAGCTGCACTGCAAACGGGAATGCACAAACGGTTTATGGAATTTGCAACTCGGGCGGCGGTGCAGTTACAATGAGCAGCAATACCATCTCAAAACTTACCAACGGAACAACCAATTCAACGACAGGAACTGCCGGTCTAACCAATGGAATTACCACAACAGGCGGCACCAATACCATTTCAAACAACACTATCAGAGACCTGACCATTGCGAATTCCAATTCTGCATCTGACCATACAGCCTCAGTAACTGGGATTGTACTGAGCTACACAACGGATACTGCACAGAGTATTACAGGCAATACCATTTACAATTTATCGAATACCTATGGATCATTCGCAGGCAATGTCATCGGACTATATTATAACGGATCCACAACAGCCAGCACGGTTTCAGGGAACTTTATTTACGGCTTGTCGGTCAACGCCAGTAGCACTACGGCAAGTGTTTACGGAATCAAGATAAACGCCGGTGCAACCACCTACGCCAATAACATCATCAGTTTGGGAGGTATCACCAAAACCACGATCTACGGCATTTATGAAACAGGATTAGCCTCAAACGACAACAGCCTGTATTATAATACGGTTTATATCGGCGGAACCCTTGCATCAGGCAGCACCAATAAATCCTACGCCCTCTATTCCGCAGTCACAACAAATACAAGGAACTTCAGGAATAACATTTTCAGTAATGCCCGTTCAACGACATCAGGAACAAACCTGCATTATGCTGCCTGGTTTAACTATGCAGGCAGTACCGGGCTTACGCTGAGCTATAATGACTATTATGCTCCGGGCACAGGAGGTGTGTTGGGTTATTACAACGGTGCGAATGTGACCTCTGTGCCACTGATCAGCGGACAGGATGCTTATAGCAAGTCGGTTGACCCGGCCTTTGCCAGTGCCGGAGGGACCCTTGCAGCCAATTACCTGCCTTCATACAACCCCCTTATTGCGGTGACGGGTACCGGGATTACAACTGATTATTCGGGTATCACCAGAAGCACTTCATTTCCTGCAATGGGAGCCTGGGAATATGACGTAAGTCCTGCCGTCACAGTAACTTCGGAAACAGGTACCTCACCCGGTTATTACTCTACCCTGAAAACCGCCTTCGCCGCCATCAATGCGGGAACACACCAGGGAGCCATTGTTATGCAGATCATTAAAAACACAACCGAAACTTCGTCGGCCGTGCTGAATGCCAGCAGCTCACCATCGAGTTATACTTCGGTGAATATCTACTCCGTAGTTTCAGGGTTATCCATCAGCGGAAATGTAGGAAATAACCCCCTCATCGATCTCAATGGAGCGGATAATGTGACTATTGACGGACGGGTAAATGCCGGGGGCAGCACCGTCAGTCTTGTAATCAGCAATGCAAGCACTTCCGGCGGTATTAATACTTCTACAATCAGGTTCAACAATGATGCCACTTATAACACCATCAAATACTGTAAAATCCAGGGGTCTACAACAACCGGTGACCAGGGAATAATATCCTTTAAAAATGTGGCAACTACGACCGGAAACAGCAACAACACCATCGAATATAATGAAATCACCAATGCAGGAGGAAACAGGCCCCGGAATGCACTGTTTTCCTGTGGAAATAGTGAAACTGTCCCGAACAGATCAAACAATGTGACTAATAACAATTTTTATGATGTATTAAATCTCAGCCAGAATTATACCAAAGCGATTGCCCTTTACACTTCAGATGATCAGCATCCAAACCTCAGTAATAATACGGGTTGGACGATAAGCGGAAACAGCTTTTATGATACGCAAGACGTCTCCGCCTCTGGTTCTAACGGAGACGTTAAGTTTATCTTTGTCTGGGCCGATCAGGGCAGCGGTTTCACCATTTCCAATAATTATATCGGGGGAAGTGCCGCACTATGCAGCGGAACATGGACCAAAGCAACCGGAAATAATGAAGTTAGAGTAATCTGGATTAATGCTAAGCCCCCCGGAGCACCGAATTATCCGAATTATATCCAGGGAAACACGATCAAAAATTTTAACCTGACCAACTCGGGAGCTGCTTCCTGGGTTGGAATTTACTTTAACGGTGGTGACAATAATGTTTCAAACAACTGCATTGGTGCATCTACAGGAACCGGTTCCATTATTTATACCAATGGCTCAACCGGTGGATCGTTTACAGGATACAATCAGGGAGTTTATTGTTCCTCAACCTGCGACAATAATACCATTGGATCCATTACTGTTGCAAACAGCAATCAGGCTTATGCAACAAATTTTATGGGTATTTGGGTTTCGTCCTACTGTGGTTCAGGTACTACCAGCAATAACCTTGTAGGAAGTACTACCACCCCAAACAGTATCAATGCAACTTCTGCTTCCAGCTCAAATGCCCAGACCATGGAGGGAATAAGAATTCAGGGCGGTACTGCTATTAACATCGCAAATAATACGGTTGCCAACCTGACCAACGGAACAACCAATTCTACAACAGCCACACAAGGATATATTTATGGGATCTATTCATTTCAGGGAATCAATACCATTGCTGGAAACACCGTACACGACCTGACCATCGCAAATGCGAATGATGGAACAGGTCCTATCAATACCTCCAACAATCCCACCCTTTCACTTTCTGCCGGCGGTATAGTCGCCCCTATTTTTAACTTTACCCAGACCATTTCAGGCAACACTATTTATAATATTTCAAATACAAATAGCTTTTTTGCCGGAACCATTGCAGGTTTATATTATTATGGGAGGGGATCTTTAAATCCTAATACGATTGCTAAAAACTTCATCTACAATCTTTCAGTAGCATCTGGTAGTTCCGGAAAGATCTATGGGATCGATATTGCCCAGGGACCCACTACCTGTTCAAACAACATAATAACCTTAGGCGGAACAACAAATGCAACCCTCTACGGAATTTATGAGTCCGGGACAACATGGGATTTTGTTTATAATCAAGGCTATAATAATTATATTTATTTTAACACTGTTTACTTAGGAGGCTCAGCCTTAGGTACATCAAACAGTTACTGTTTCTACAGCAGGCTGTCCTCCAATACCAGGGATTTCAGAAATAATATATTCGACAATGCCCGCTCCAACAACGGAGTTTCCGGAACCCATTATGCCGCGTATTTTGCAAGTTCAGGTGGAACCCTTACCTGCGATTTCAATGATTATTATGTATCCGGATCAGGAGGAAAACTTGGTTATTACGGGGGGGATAAGACTTCCCTGCCCATCGTGACCGGGGTGACCGGAAACGATGCAAGCAGCAAGTCAGCACTTCCCATTTTTGCGAACCCCGGCGGGACTGCGGCTACAGATTACCTGCCTTCTGAACTCTCCCTGGCGGGAGCATGTAACACAGGTATCACAACCAGCTACACAGGCACCACAAGATTTTATAACTCCATGGGGGCTTTTGATTACATCATCACACCCATCGTCGCAGTAACAGCCAGCCTCGGAACAACCTTTTCGTGTTATACAACCATGAAGGAAGCTTTTGACGCAATCAACGCAGGCACCCACAAAGGTGTTATCACCGTCAAACTTTCAGGAAATACCTTTGAGTCTGCAAGCGCCGTGCTGTATCAAAGCGGGTATCTAAGTAACAGTAGTTACACATCCATCAACATATATCCTACAACCACCGGATTATCCATCACAGGGAATGTCCCTAATAACCCACTTATCGATCTCAACGGGGCTGATAATGTGATTTTTGATGGACGGGTAAATGCCACAGGCAACACCGTGAGTCTGGTGATCAGTAATTCCAGCACATTGAACACAGCCGGGACTTCAACCATACGATTCATTAACGATGCCACGAATAACACAATTCAATATTGTAAAATACAGGGTTCTACTACGTATGCCTCATCGGGGGTCCTTTTCTTCAGCGCTTGCAGTTCTTCAACCGGAAATAGTTCCAACACAATCGACCATAATGAGATCACCTGTGCTGCAGATGCCTCAAGACCTCTGAATGCAATTTATTCCTATGGCAGCAGCAACACCAATGCAAACACTTCGAATACCATAAGCAACAACAGTTTCTATAATTTTCTGAGTCGTGGCACTGCATCGAATGGAATTTACCTTTCGAGTTTCACCAGCGGGTGGACCATATCCGAAAACAGCTTTTATGAAACAGCTTCTTTCGTCCCGACGGCCAGTGTCGCTTACTATGTCATATACATAAACAATACTTCCGGCACGAATTTTACGGTTTTAAACAATTACATAGGGGGAAGTGGACCTGGCTGTACCGGAACCTGGACCAAAACCAACGCATCCGACAATACATTCTATTCAATTTATATGAATGTGGGAACAGGCACGGCAAGCAATGTCAGGGGTAACACCATCAGTAACTTTGCCTATTCCAACTCTTCATCTGCAAAGTGGTACGGAATATATCATAATGCTGGTGACGTGAATATCGGTACCCCTTCGGGTTCGGGCAACACCATCGGTCAATCCACCGGCACAGGTTCTATTACTTTTACGGGCGGCGCAACAGGAGCTGAATTATACGGAATTTATATAAACTCAGCAGGCATTTCCGACATCGGGAACAATGTCATTGGTTCGGTCACTGTGTCCAACGGTTCCGCGAATGCCACGAATTTCTACGGAATTTACAAGGCAGCCGTTGGTGGAACGACCACAATCAGTAATAATACTGTTGGAAGTACTGAGACATCCAATAGCATCAATGCGAGCTCATTGTCAAGCGGAGCAGCACAGTCGGTGTGGGGAATATATTCGGGCGGCACCACCGCTGTATCCATTTCCGGAAATACGGTTTCAAAATTAACCAACGGAACAACCAATTCAACGGCAGGAACTGCCGGAATAATAAACGGCATATACATTTCCAGCGGTACGAATTCAATAACAACCAATACAATCCGCGACTTAACGATAGCAAATGCCAATAACCTGTCAACCTATCAGGCATCGGTTGGCGGAATTGTTTTTTATAACACTGTGGCAGCCGCACAAACCATTACGGGCAACACCATTTACAATTTATCAAATACCTATGCCTCATTTGCAGGTAATGTGGTTGGATTGTTTTATTACGGACCGACTACGGGCAGCACAGTTTCAAGGAACTTCATACACAGTTTGTCGGTCACTGGGGCCAGCAGCACAGGGGCAAACATCTACGGAATAAATATACTTGCAGGTGCAACAACATACTCCAACAACATCATCAGCCTGGGAGGGAGCACCAAAACCACGATTTACGGCATTTACGAAACAGGATTAGTCTCAAATAACAACAGCCTGTATTTTAATACGGTTTACATCGGCGGAACCCTTGCATCGGGCAGCACCAATACATCCTACGCCCTCTATTCCGCAGTCACATCAAATACAAGGAATTTCAGGAACAACATTTTCAGCAATGCCCGCTCAACGACGGGAGGGGCAAACCTGCATTACGCAGCCTGGTTCAACTATGCAAGCAGTAGTTTGCTAACGCTGAGTAATAATGACTATTATGCTTCGGGTACAGGAGGTGTGTTGGGTTATTACAATTCGGCAAATGTGACCTCTGTGCCGCTGATCAGCGGACTGGATGCCAACAGTAAATCGCTTGACCCGGGCTTTGCCACCGCCGGAGGGACCAACGCCATCAATTACCTGCCTTCCAATACCAAATTATGTGCTGCTGCAGGAACCGGCATCAACATCGATTATGCAGGAATTACCCGCAGTCTTACTCTTCCCTCTATGGGAGCCTATGAATATACTGTTGATCCCAATATTTCAGTCACTGCAACATCAGGTACCCTGAGCGGAGGGTATTCAACTTTAAAAGCTGCCTTCGATGCCATCAATGCAGGCACGCACCAGGGGACGATTACCATAAAGATCAACGGCAGCCCAACGGAAACTGCAAGCGCTGTACTAAATGCCAGCGGAATCGGCACTGCCTCTTACAGTTCCGTTACTATTTATCCTACAGTTACCGGACTTAGCATAAGCGGTGACCTCGCAATACCTTTGATCGACCTGAACGGGGCTGATAACGTTACTATCGACGGGAGGGTGAATGCGGAGGGCAGCACAAAAGACCTTGTCATCAGCAATACCAGTACATCGTCTGGTGCCAACACTTCGACGATCAGATTCATTAATGATGCCTCAGGCAATACGGTAACATACTGTTCCATTCAAGGCTCTTCTCCTGCCACAAACGGGGGGATTCTCTTTTTCAGCACAACCACCGGTACCACAGGAAACGACGGAAACACGGTCAGCAACAACAACCTCACCTCCGCCACCGACGCCAACAGAATATACAACGCCATCTATTCAGCCGGGACCTCGGCTACTACTGAAAACAGCGGGAACATAATAAGCTATAATAGCTTTTATAATTTTTGCAACCGCGCGGGTTCTTCATTTGGAATAAACCTTTATTCCAATACAACAAACTGGACCATCACTGCAAACAACTTTTATGAAACCAACTCTTTTGCTACGACCGCGACTGGTAATTACAGTTTTATTTACATTAATGCAGGGAACAATTATTTGATTACCTCAAATAACATAGGGGGAAGCGGAGCCAATTGTTCCGGAACCTGGATTAAAACAGGGGGGAACAGTAATTGGATCTACGGCATATACTTATCCACAACCTCTGGAACCGCAAGTGAAGTCCAGGGTAACGTGATCAAAAACTTCGACTGGACAAGTTCATCGGGCTGGTTTTACGGCATAAGGGCAGAAGGCACAGGCGCAGTGAACATCGGTACCAGCGCAGGGAACACCATTGGCTCGGTATCTGGCAATGATTCGTTCGTGTGGACAGCTACCACCAATTATGACAACCTCTATGGGTTTTATCTAAACAACACTGGAACCACGGTGGTCGCGAACAACATTGTGGGCGCTCTCACCGCTAATAATGTCGCAGCCAATGCAACCTGCATTTATGGCATTTATAAGACTGGCAGCAGCGGCACAACCACCATCAACACCAATACCATTGGAAGTACTTCAACCTCCAACAGCATCCGTTCCAACTCCGCTTCCACCGGTAGTGCACAGACAATTTACGGAATCAACAGCGCCGGCACCGGCACGGTGACCATTTCCGGAAATACGGTTTCAAAATTGACCAATGGAACAACCAATAGCAACAACGGCACGTATGGAACCGTTCAGGGTATCTATCTGTCGGCTGGCACGAACACCATCACTAACAACACCATCAGAGACCTCACCATTGCCATTGCCAATGCCAACACACCTGCAGACTATAGATCACCCGTCATCGGGATCGGGCTGAATTATACAACGGCTGCAGTCCAAAACATTACCGGCAATACAATTTACAATTTATCGAATACCTATGCATCATTCACAGGCAATGTCATCGGACTGTATTATAATGGATCCACAACAGCCAGCACGGTTTCAGGGAACTTTATTAATGGCTTATCAGTCACAGGAGCCAGCAGCACGGCTGCAAGCATTTACGGAATCAAGGCAGATGCCGGTGCTACAACTTACGCCAACAACATCATCAGCCTGGGCGGGAACACCCAAACCACGATTTACGGCATTTATGAAACAGGGGGAGCCTCAAATAACAACAGCCTGTATTATAATACGGTTTATATAGGCGGAACCCCTGCTTCGGGTACAAATAAATCCTACGCCCTCTATTCCGCAGTCACATCAAATACCAGGAATTTCAGGAACAACATATTCAACAATGCCCGCTCAACTACTGGGGGTTCAAGTTTACATTACGCCATGTATATTGTTTCCTCGGGCGGAACCCTGACCTGCGATTATAATGATTATTTTGCTTCCGGAACCGGTGGTATTCTTGGGTATTATGGGGCGGATAAGACGGTTCTTCCCATAGTGACCGGAGTGACCGGGAATGATGCCAGCAGCCAGGCCCTGCTTCCCGGTTTTGCCAATGCAGGTGGTACCAGTGCGACAGATTACCTGCCTTCCAATACAAGTTTACTTGCCATAACCGGTACGGGGGTTACAATTGATTATTCAAATGCTGCAAGAAGTGCGACATTCCCGGCTATTGGTGCCTTGGAATATACTATAAACCCGGCTGTTACAGTTACTGCAACTTCAGGGACCCTCAACGGAGGTTATACTATCCTGAAGACCGCATTCGACGCAATCAATGCCGGGACACACAAGGGTGTAATTACAATCACTATCAACAGCAGCACTACGGAAACTTCAGCAGCGGTATTGAATGCCAGCAGCTCGCCATCAAGTTATACTTCGGTGAATATCTATCCAACAGTCACAGGTCTAAGCATCAGCGGCAGCCTCGCAACTCCTCTGATCGACCTCAACGGGGCTGATAATGTAACTATCGACGGGAGGGTGAATGCCACCGGAAGCACGTCCGACCTGATCATAAGCAATACCAGTACTTTATCAACAGCTGGTACCTCCACAATACGGTTTATCAATGATGCGACCAGTAATATCATAAAATACTGCAAAATAAAAGGTTCATCAACCGATGCATCAGCCGGCATCATTTTCTTCAGTACAGCCGGAACTGGAACCGGCAACGATGGTAACATCATTGACAATAACAATATTACTAATGCTGCCGACGCCAACCGCCCCTTGAATGCAATTTTTTCGCTTGGAACATCTGCAAAGGATAACAGCGGCAATACGATTAGCAATAACAATATCTATGATTTTTTGAACAGAGGCACGGTGTCTTATGGCATATATATCGGGAATTACAATACTACCTGGTCCATAACGGGTAACAGTTTATACGAAACGGCTTCATTTGTGCCAACAACTTATGTTTCTTACGGCGGTATAAAAATCCTCTGCGCATCGGGAACCGGATTTACTGTAAGCAATAATTTTATCGGCGGACAATCATCCTCATGTGGTGGTGGCGCCTGGACAAAAACAGCCGCTTCATACAATAGTTTTTCAGCAATCGAACTGAATGTGGGCACAGTAACGGCCAGCAGCGTGCAGGGCAATACCATCCGGAACTTCACTTATGCAAACTCTACAGGTGCATCCTGGTATGGAATAATGGTCAATGCAGGTGATGTAAATATCGGAACTGTCACAGCCAACACAATTGGCGCTGCAACAGGGAATGGTTCTGTGACTTTGACCAATAGTGGCTACGGTGGCTATTTTTATGGAATATCCATTGGCAATGGCACAACAAATACGCAGAATAACATTATCGGGTCGATCACTGCCGGCAACTCTTCGGGAAATAATTCCACAAATTTTTATGGAATTTATAAGGTGGGAAACGGAACAACGACCATCAACGCCAACACCATCGGAAGTAATACTACAGCAAACAGCATCAATGCAAGTTCCACTTCAACATCCTATGCGCAAACGGTTTACGGGATTTACAGTTCAGGAACAGGCACGATTTCAATAAACGGAAATACCATCTCAAAACTTACCAACGGCACAACCAATTCAACGGTGGGAACCACCGGACTGATCAACGGAATTACCACAACCAACGGCACCAATACCATTTCAGGTAACACCGTGACAGACCTTACCATCTCAAATGCAAATACCGCTTCAGACTATTTCGCACCAGTGGGAGGGATTGCACTTAACTACTTCACAACAGCTGCAGTCCAGAGCATTACGGGCAATACGATTTATAATTTATCGAATACCTACGCTTCATTTGCCGGCAGTATCATCGGATTGTATTATTACGGATCGACCACGGTCAGCGATGTTTCGGAGAACTTTATTTATGGTTTGTCGGTCACCGGGGCCAGCAGCACGACTGCAAATATTTACGGCATCAAGATCAATGCCGGCGCAACAACATACGCCAACAACATCATCAGCCTGGGCGGAAATACCAAAACCACTATCTACGGGATTTATGAAACAGGGGGAGCCTCAAATAACAACAGCCTGTATTATAATACGGTTTATATCGGCGGAACCCCTGCCTCGGGTTCCAATACATCCTACGCCCTCTATTCCGCAGTCACCTCGAATACCAGGAATTTCAGGAACAATATTTTCAGCAATGCCCGTTCAACGACTGGAGGTTCAAACCTGCATTATGCCATGTATATTTTAAACACAGGAGGAACAATAACCAGCGATTACAATGATTATTTTGCTTCCGGAACCGGGGCTATTCTGGGATTTTATGGAGCGAATATGGCGACCCTTCCTATTGTTACAGGCCAGGATTCGCACAGCAAGTCGATTGACCCTTCGTTTGCCAATGCAGGTGGTACCAATGCGGCCAATTACAAGCCATCAGAGAACTCTTTAATTGCGGTCGCAGTGCCAGGGATAACTACCGATTACGCCGGAACCACACGCTTACAGCCGACCATGGGCGCCTACGAATATATATACCCGGTTTCTGTTGCGGCTACTTCAGGGACTACCACGGGAACTTATACCACTTTAAAGGCTGCCTTCGATAAGATCAACGACGGTACGCATAAGGGGGCGATTACCGTTATCCTCAGCGGGAATACTATCGAAACAGCCACAGCGGTTCTCAATGCCAGTCTCAGTAGTGGCGCCGATTACACTTCTGTAAATATTTATCCCAATGCATCCGGATTATCGGTTACCGGAAATCTTGCCGCTCCCCTCATCGACCTGAACGGAGCCGACAATGTGACTATCGATGGAAGGGTAAATGCAACAGGATCGTCAAAAGATCTGACAGTTTCGAACACAAATAATTCAACTACCAACGGAACATCAACGATACGGTTCATCAATGACGCCTGCAGCAATAGTGTTAAATACTGTAACCTGAAGGGATCTTCCCTTTCATTTGAAATACCTGATGCAGGCGGACTTCTCTATTTCTCAACCGGTATCACCGCAGGTAACAGCAATAACACCATCGATCACAACAATATTACCAATGCCGTAAACCGTCCGAAATATGCTATCTTATCATGCGGCACAGCCGGGGCAGTCAACAGCGGCAATACCATCAGCAACAACAATATTTACGATGTTCTTTACCTGAGCGGCAACTCATCCTGCATATATTTTTATAATTACAACTCTGCATGGACCATCAGCGGCAACAGCTTCTACGAAACTGCCTTCGTTCCCACCGGCACCCATACATATAAAGTTATCGAAATCGAAGCAAGCACCGGTGACAATATCACCGGAAATTACATAGGAGGCAGTTCGGAACTTTGCGGTGGCACATGGACGAAGTCAGTTAACTACACAAATATTTTTTATGGTATTGTTGACAATGCCATGACTTACGCAGGGCTTACCAATATCCAGGGAAACACCATTACCAATTTCAACTGGACAAGGATAGGATCATTCTGGAAAGGGATTTCGGTTTCAAATGGTAATTTCAATATAGGTACTGTAACCGGCAATATAATCGGGGCTGCGACCGGTTTGGACGCAATTCAATGCGACGGCGCTAACTCTGCAGAAACATTTTACGGGATCGATATTGCATATACCTCGGGTACGGTGGATTGTCAAAGAAACACTATCGGTTCAGTTACTGTCAGCAACCCTTCTCTCAACCGGGCCACCAGTTTTTGCGGCATTAACAATGGCGCTGGTGGAACCATTACTATTAGCAACAACCTTATTGGCAGCAACACTACCGCAAATAGCATCAACGCCACCTCCGCCTCCATTCCCAGTACCCAGAATGTTTGGGGAATTTTATCGAGTTGCAGCGGAACAAACCTGATTTCGGGGAATACCATCGCAAACCTTAAAAACTCCGCTACTGGGAGTAATAGTCAGATTATCGGAATCACGACATCCGCGGGCGCCAATACCATTACAAATAACACAATCAGGGATATCTCTACTTCCAATACAAGATTGTTAAGTGATTATAATGCTTCAATCCTCGGCATCTGCATCCAAAGCACTTCCGCTGCCCATACCATAAGCGGGAACACGATCTATAATTTATCGAATACCGATGCAAGCTTTACCGGAAATGTGATCGGGCTTTATTACCAGGGTTCCACAACTGCGAGTACGGTTTCGGGGAATTTCATACATAGCTTGTCGGTATCAGGAACCAGTGCTTCGGCAACAATCCACGGGATCAAAATATATAATGGAGCAACAACCTGGTCGAATAATATCATCAGCCTGGGCGGAAACACCGCTACCACCATCTACGGGATTTACGAAACAGGGACAGCCTCAAACAACAACAGCCTTTATTATAATACGGTTTATATCAGCGGAACTCTTGCATCGGGCAGCGCCAATAAATCATACGCACTCTATTCCGCAAGCACTTTAAACATCAGGAATTTCAGAAACAACATCTTCAGCAATACCCGTTCAACTACATTGGGTACAAGCCTGCATTATGCCGCCTGGTTTAATTATGCTGTGAGCACCAATCTGACTCTTGATAACAATGATTATTATGCGCCGGGCACAGGAGGCGTGTTAGGCTATTACAACTCTGCGGATGTGACCTCTCTTCCCTTAATCAGCGGACAAGATGCAAGCAGCAAGAATCTGAACCCTGTCTTTGCAAGTGCCGGGGGAACATTAGCCGCTAATTATCTTCCGTCAGCTCTGGGCCTGTTCGCAGCAACCGGGACGGGCGTTACAACTGATTACGCCAGCGTTATAAGAAGTTTGACAACCCCTTCGATGGGGGCCTGGGAATACAATGCAAATCCTCCGGTAACGGTAACATGTACATCGGGAACCTCTCCTGCATATTATTCAACCTTAAAAGCCGCTTTCGACGCCATCAATGCCGGGACCCACCAGGGCGCCATCACCGTAATGATCAACCAAAACACGACCGAGACAGCTGCGGCCGTGTTGAATGCAAGTGGAAACGGGAGTGCATTGTACACATCAGTCAATATGTACCCGACGACTACAGGTCTCAGCATCAGCGGCGATCTCGCAACTCCTTTGATCGATCTGAACGGGGCCGACAATGTCACCATCGACGGCAGGGTGAATGCCACAGGATCGGCCATAGACCTTATAATCACCAATACCAGCACTTCTGCGACAGTAGGAACTTCTACCATACGGTTTAACAACGATGCATGTACCAACACCGTTAAATATTGCACGATTAAAGGTTCGCAAACGGTTGTAAACGTGCCGGGATCGGGCAGCGGGATCGTCTTTTTCAGTACCGGAACAATTACAGGAAACAACGGCAACCTGATCGATCATAACAATATTACCAATGCCGCCTCCAACCGGCCCCTGAATGCAATCTTTTCACTCGGAACATCCGGTATGGAAAACAGCGGCATTACGATAAGCAATAATGACATCTACGATTTTCTGAATAACGATGCCATGTTTTCAACCGGCATTTGTCTCAGGAATTATAATACCGCCTGGACCGTCTCGGGAAACAGTTTTTATGAAACGACGTCCTTTGCGGCAACAGCAGGAACTGCAGGTTTTTACAGTATTTATCTGGGATGGGGTAGCGGGCATACGGTTTCATTCAATCACATCGGTGGGAGTGGCACTGACTGCTCAGGCATATGGATATTTAACGGCGATAATCAACATGATTTCGGCGGCATCCGTATAGATTCACCTTCCATCGGAACCGCCTGCGAGATCCAGGGCAACACCATAAAGAGTGTCAGCTGGACAGGTGGTTACGGTAGCTTTAGCGGGATCAGCCTTGGCGGATCTGTTGCAGCAAATATCGGAACGACTACGGCGAATTTGATAGGCGCCGCTACTGGCAGCGGATCTGTTACGTTCACATTAAATACTACTTTCACGAGTCAGACGTGTTACGGGATAGCCACAACTTCATCAGGGACAGTAGTGATACAAAGTAATTCCGTGGGTGCCATCACTACGAACAATTTAAACACAGACTATCCCGCCAACTTCTGCGGAATTTTTTGCGGAGGCAGCGGAAACAGAACCATCAGCTCAAACACGATCGGCAGTACCGACGCAGGTACCAGCAACAGCATAAATGCGATTTCCCCTTCCAGCAGTAATGTTCAATCAGTATATGGAATACAAAGTTACTGCAGCGGCACGGTGTCGTTTACGGGAAACACCATCGCAAAACTGACCAACGGAACAACCAATTCAGCTGTTGACTATCCTGGAACCGTTCATGGTATTTTTCTGTCGGCCGGCACCAATACTGTTTCAAACAATATCATCAGGGATCTCACAATTGCCAATGCCAATACCGCCTCAACCCAGTCTGCTTCAGTGGTTGGGATCTCGCTGAACAACACAACGGCAGCAGCCCAGAGCATTACCGGCAACACCATTTATAATTTGTCGAATACCTACGCTTCCTTCGCAGGCAATGTTATTGGATTATACTATAACGGATCCACAACAGCCAGCTCGGTTACAGGGAACTTCATACATAGCCTGTCGGTAGCAGGTGCCAGCAGCAATGCCGCCAGCATTTACGGCATTAAAATAAATGCCGGGGCAACTACCTATGCCAACAACATTATCAGCCTGGGTGGTAACACTAAAACCACGATGTATGGGGTTTACGAAACAGGGTCATCCGCAAACAACAATAACCTGTATTACAATACGGTTTATCTTGGCGGAACCCTTGCTTCGGGAAGCACCAATAAATCCTACGCCCTGTATTCCGCAGTCACAACAAATACAAGGAATTTCAGAAACAACATTTTCAGCAATGCCCGCTCTACCACAGGCGGGTCAAGCCTGCATTATGCAGCCTGGTTCAACTATGCAAGCAGCGCCGGGCTTACACTCGACAATAATGATTATTATGCAACAGGGACAGGAGGGGTGTTAGGCTATTATAATACTGCGGATGTGACCTCTCTTCCCTTAATCAGCGGTCAGGATGCAAGCAGTAAATCAACGAACCCGGGTTTTGCAAATGCTGGTGGAACATTGGCTTCCGATTACCTTCCTTCTGCCCTGGGATTGATTGCGGTTACAGGGACCGGGATAACTGCGGATTACGGCGGAAATACCAGGAGTGATACCTATCCGTCAATGGGTGCCTGGGAATATACGGTTTCCCCACCTTGTGTTAATCCGACCAATGGAGGTGCGATTGCCGATAACCAAACCGGCTGCAGTCCCTTTGACCCGGCTCTTTTAACCAACACTACCTCTCCCTCGGGTTATACAGGCATCCTCGAGTATAAGTGGCAGAAATCAACCACAAGCAGCAGTGCAGGTTTTACCGACATTGCTTCCAGCAATTCAGCTACCTACGATCCTCCTGCTGGTTTGACCGCAACAACATGGTACAAACGTTTGGCAAAAGTTGATTGCATGGCCGACTGGTCAGGGGCAGTTGAATCGAATGTGGTGAAGATTACTGTTGACCCTGTTTCAGTGGGTGGTTCCATTGCAGGCGGAACAACTGTTTGCTCAGGAACAAATTCAACAACTCTTACACTTTCAGGCCATACCGGCAGCATTGTAAAATGGCAGAAGACCACCGATAACTGGACTACTCCGATCGATGTGGCCAACACCACAACAAGCCTTGATGCAACAAACCTCACCGCAACGACCAAATACCGTGCTGTTGTTCAGAGTGGGGTATGTTCTTCCATCAATTCATCGGATGCGACGGTTACCGTTGATCCGGTTTCGGTAGGCGGAACTATTGCCGGATCAGCAACCGTTTGTTCTGGCACAAATTCAACCACACTTACCCTTTCAGGCAATGTGGGTAACGTTGTGAAGTGGCAGTATTCGACCAATAACTGGAGCAGTTCAACGGATGTGGCGAACACCACAACCACCCTGATCGCCACCAACCTCACCGCAACGACCAAATACCGTGCTGTAGTTCAGAGCGGAGTTTGCTCAGAAACAAATTCATCGGATGCGACGGTTACCGTTGATCCGGTTTCGGTAGGCGGTTCAATTGCAGGCGGCACTACCGTTTGCTCAGGAACAAATTCAACAACACTTACCCTTTCAGGACACACAGGCAGCATTGTAAAATGGCAAAAATCATCCGACAACTGGGTAACCCCGGTTGATGTGGCCAACACCACAACCACACTGATCGCAACTAACCTCACCACCACGACCAAATACCGGGCTGTTGTTCAAAGCGGGGTTTGCGCAGAGACCAATTCATCCGATGCTACAATTTCAGTTGATCCCGTTTCAGTGGGCGGTTCAATTGCAGGCGGAACAACTGTTTGCTCAGGAACAAATTCAACAACACTTACCCTTTCGGGATACACAGGCAGCATTGTAAAATGGCAAAAATCCACAGACAACTGGATTACCCCGGTTGACGTGGCCAATACAACAACCACTTTAATCGCAACAAACCTTACCACAACCACCAAATACCGGGCCGTTGTTCAGAGCGGGGTTTGCGCAGAGACCAATTCTTCAGATGCTACAATCTCAGTTGATCCTGTATCAGTCGGAGGTTCAATTGCAGGAGGAACAACGGTTTGCTCAGGAACTAATTCAACCACGCTGACACTTTCGGGACATACCGGCACTGTGGTGAAGTGGCAGAAATCCACCGACAACTGGGTTACCCCGGTTGACGTGGCCAACACCACAACAAGCCTTGATGCAACCAACCTCA
>Ga0268284_1000080_pt1 | contig 87885 bp, 88 predicted proteins | sample saktaG_14_FD_190137 | JGI IMG/M metagenome (GOLD analysis project Ga0268284, IMG submission 190137) | Saline water microbial communities from Sakinaw Lake, British Columbia, Canada - sak_2013_06_06_40m | ecosystem: Environmental > Aquatic > Non-marine Saline and Alkaline > Saline ...
GAGCAACCGTATCTTTTTGTAATATTGGAATAAAAAAACAGATTATGAAAACAAGGCTTTTCCTGAGCCTCCTGATCGGAGGTCTAATCGGCTTTTCCCTGATACTGGGAGGCTGCAAACCTAAAAACCCCATGCAAGTAAGACAAATCCCGCTTGAAGACTTCTTCAAAAATCCTGAAAAAGCGCGCTACCAGATCTCGCCCGACGGGAAATATTTTTCCTTTATGGCGCCTTATGAAAAGCGTATGAACCTCTTTGTGCAGGAAATCGGCAAGGATAGCGCCGTTAGACTTACTTCAGAAACCGACCGCGATATTTCCGGGTATTTCTGGAAAAACCCTACCCGTATTCTTTATCTGAAAGATACCGGCGGAGATGAAAATTTCAGACTTTACGGGGTTAATATTGACGGGTCCAACCTGAAATGTTTTACTGACTTCCCCAAAGTGCGGACTCAGATCATTGACGACCTTTATGATTTTCCGGATGAAGTCATCATCGGACTGAATAAGCGGAACCCGGAAGTGTTTGACCCGTATCGCCTGAACATCGTGACCGGAGCCATGAAACTGCTGGCTGAAAATCCGGGCAACATTCAGGGATGGATTCTTGACCACGAAGGAAAGCTCCGCGCGGCCACCGCCATCGTCGACGGAATAAATACCCAGATCCTTTACCGTGAAAAGGAAACCGAAAAATTCAAACCGGTTCTGACCACCAATTTTAAGGAAAGCGTTTCCCCCATGATCTTCACTTTCGACAATAAGAACATCTATGCGGTTTCCAACCTGGGCCGCGATAAAAGCGCTCTTGTGGTTTTTGATATCGCCAACGGAAAAGAACTCGAAACGCTTTATGAAAACCCCGATTACGACGTGAATGATGTGGTATGGTCGAGGCTGGGGAAAAAACTGGTTGCCGTTAATTACGAATCCTGGAAGCCGGAAAGATACTACCTGGATGAGGAAGGCAAAAAGATTTACGAAAGCATTCAGAAAAAACTGGGGGATTATACCTTCAACATTACTTCCCTCACAAAAGCAGAGGATAAATTCATGATCCGCGCTTACAGCGACCGTTCTCTGGGCGGATATTACGTGTACGATAAAGCCAAGGACAGCCTCCAGAAAGTGGCCGACCTCTTTACCTGGCTAAAGGAAGATGAACTGGCACAAATGCTGCCCATCGAGTACACGGCCCGCGACAGCGTGAAAATCAATGGTTACCTTACGCTTCCGGTAGGATATACAATGGAAGATGCAAAAAACCTTCCAGTAGTGGTGAACCCCCACGGAGGTCCCTGGGCACGCGATAGCTGGGGCTTCAATCCCGAAATACAGTTCCTGGCAAACCGCGGTTATGCTGTGCTCCAGGTCAATTTCCGGGGATCGACCGGCTATGGCCGCAATTTCTGGGAAAAATCGTTCAAACAATGGGGACTGAGCATGCAGGATGATGTTACCGACGGCACCAACTGGCTGATCAAAAAAGGCATTGCCGATCCCAAACGGATCGCCATTTACGGCGGAAGCTACGGCGGTTATGCCACCCTCGAAGGACTGGTGAAAGAACCTGACCTTTATGCTGCAGGCGTGGATTATGTGGGTGTTTCCAACCTTTTCACCTTCATGAGGACCATTCCTCCTTACTGGAAATCCATGCTCGATATGATGTATGAGATGGTGGGCAATCCCAAGGCCGACAGCGCCCAGTTTGTGGCCACATCCCCGGCCATGAATGCCGACAAGATCAAGACTCCTTTGTTTGTTGCCCAGGGCAAAAATGACCCGCGGGTGAACAAAGATGAGTCGGATCAGATGGTCGATGCCTTGAAGAAACGCGGAATCGTGGTGGAATATATGGTCAAGGACAATGAAGGCCATGGTTTCCATAACGAAGAAAACCGCTTCGACTTCTACCGTGCCATGGAGAAGTTCCTGGGAGAGCATCTGAAATAGGCGGGGCAGAATCATCCCATATTACCGGGTTCCATTGTATAATTTTCATACATTAGTGTCTAAAAAATGAACTACCCCGCTGCTTGCCGCGGGTTAGTTCATTCCCTGATCATTTTTTATTGTTCAATTCGCATCTTTGCGTCATTAATTCCCTTGGTCGTATTGTCTTAGAGACTTTCATCTCATCAAATTCCGTATCTTTGAATGTTGATTATCTTAAACCGGGAATTTATTCAATTCGTCTTACTTCAGATAGATCCGTGTTATTATCAAAAATGGTTAAATTATGATTAAGAGAACAACCTCCGGTTACATCCCCATCTTTATTGTTGTGCTGATTTTGTTTTTTTCAGCCGGCTGCAAAAAGAAAGAACGGGTTCATTATACCATCGCTGATGATGTGAAGCAATACGGGCTGTTTCAGAAAGACAGTTATTGGATATACCTCAACGAAACGACCCAAACATATGATTGTACGTTCGTTAATCAAACACCTGTTTTTTATACAGAAAATCTTAAGGGTCCCGAAGATGAGCCACTAATTGATAATATTCGTATTTATTTATCAGGAAAACATATAGAACAAATTAGTTTGGCTGGGAATTATTTAATGGAAGATTTTAGTCCATTTTCGCTTAACCCAATGTTCATATCAGGCGTCAATCTGCATAAATCCAGGTTATTTGGGTCTTCAATTTATACATTTGTCTCTGAATTTGATTCACTTCAAATAGAAGGAAGGACATACTATCAGGTGATTCAAACAAGGGAAGATATGCCAGATGGTAATACAATTTCAGATTCTATTAACCAAAACTTTTTTCTGGCAAAAAATATTGGCCTGATTCAGATCAAGAGAGAATATCCACATACTGATACTACCTGGAGCCTGCTGCGGTATCATGTAGTCCAATAAGAAGAAGGGTAAAACCCGTTTTTACACAAACTTCTCGCCTTTTTCGAGGCGGACGTCGTTGACGAACTGCCGGATCTGCTGTTCATCTGTTTTGCGGCAAACCAGCAATACATTCTCTGATTCCACCACGATGAAGTCGTTCATTCCCTCTAACACGACCACCTTGTCGTTGGGCATATTGACAATGCAATTGGAGGAATCATACATCAGTACATTCTTGCCTACGATGGCATTTCCCTGTGCATCCTGGGGGCGGTTTTCGTAAAGGGAGCCCCAGGTTCCCAGGTCGGACCAGCCGAAGTCTGCCGACAGCACATAAACATTGCCCGCTTTTTCCATTACCCCGTAATCGATGGAAATGCTTTTACACACAGAATAGGTTTCTGAAATAAAATCCTTTTCTTCATGGGTTCCGAATTTCCCTTGTCCCTGGCTGAACAGCACGTCCACTTCCGGGAGATGTTCTGCAAAAGCCTTCATGATGCTTTTCAGCGACCAGATGAAGATCCCGGAATTCCAGAGAAAGTCTCCGCATTTCAGAAAGGTCTCCGCAAGTTCAAGGTTGGGTTTTTCGGTAAAGGTTTTCACTTTGCGGATCTGTGGATTCTGCTCATAAACGGTGCCTCCGGTGTACTGAATGTAACCATATCCGGTATCGGGGCGGCTGGGCCGTATTCCCAGGGTGAGCAGCCAGTCATGTTTGGAAGCTGCATCCATGGCCGATTGAATGTCGGCCAGAAAAATGTCTTCTTTCAGGATAATATGATCGGAAGGAGCCACCACAACCCGGGCTTCGGGATCCCTTTCCAGGATGCAATGGTTGGCATAGGCAATGCAGGGAGCCGTGTTCCTGCGCGAAGGTTCAAGCAGGATTTGTTTACAGTCCAGTTCGGGGATCTGTTCTTTCACCAGACCTTTATAAATTTCATTGGTGACAATGTAAATATTCTCCCGTGGGCAGATCTTTTTAAAGCGGTGGTATGTTTGCTGGATGAGGGTTTCCCCGGTTCCTAAAATATCAATGAATTGCTTTGGATGGGAAGTGCGGCTCATGGGCCAGAAACGGGCGCCCACGCCCCCGGCCATAATCACGCAGAAATTGTGGTTTGAGTTTGTCATCAGGGAAGGATTACAAATGTTTCACAAAAATATCAATATACCGTTTGAAAAACAAAGATTACAAGAAACATTCATTTAATTTTATAATGCAGGCATATGCCAAACGGAACACACTTTTCATGGAAAGAAGTTGGTCCGGGGAAATTTCCTCACTGCTCCCGGCTTACCGGAATGACACTGGCAAGCGGACTGATTAAGTAAATCCTTTGAGTTTGAAGGCAGATACAGCGGTAACGTTTCCGTAATTTTTCCTTTTTCCGGAAACGTTTTCCGTTATGTATGCTAAAAACAGTTTCAGGGGGAAGGTCTTCAAGGTGGATTTGTCCGGTGTCCGGATCTTGTTCCTTCAATGCCCCCGAAAGCACGGGATCAGCATAGGTGGATGCCCTGGGGTTTTCCAGGTAAACAGTCAGGGCGGGCAATACGGATGAAGGAAAAATATGGGTTTTCAGAAACGGAATCATCAATTCGCGAAAAGTATTTTTCCAGGCGATCCCATGTGGTTTGTATGAACGCCCGGAGGTTACAGCCCCTGCCCTTTTTCCCGAAAGCTCCGTCCACACGGCATGATGGGCCAGTTCATGAATAAGGGTGATCAGGAAGGCAGATGGGTTCAGGTCGCCATTCACCGAAATACGCGCCGGGCATCCGTTGTAGGATTGGCGGTAATCGCCGCTTTTAGAGTGCCGGCGTTTCACAATTTTCAAATGAACCGGATTTCTTTCAAATAGCAGGAGTGTTGGATCGACAGCGCCTGAAGGCAGGCAGGGAGCAAGTATTTCCTTTAGCGCAGCCCTGCTTTGAGCGGGGAATATTCGTTTTGGCGAGGGTTTTTTATTAAAGAGAAACAATTGCACGCGTTCAGTGATTTTTTTCAGGCAAAGGTAAAATTATAATCGGGGGGTGTTAAAATTTCGTGCAGTTACAGCCTTTGGGATGGGCTTTCCGGTGAGACGGATAACGCTGTGTGCTGCAAGAGATGACCAGCAATGCCAGGCTAAGAGAGAGGATCAATAATACGAACCGTTGTTTTAGGATATTCATGAAAATTCGTTCAGTGTAAAATTACGTAAAGTTTTTTAAGCGATAATTCTCTTCCCATCAAACGTTGTTTCACCGATTTTTGGTATTTTAGCAAAAAGATTTAATGCTGAAGGTCTTTGATACCATCGGAAGATATGTGATTCTCATGCAGAAGGTTTTTACCCGTCCGCAGAAGAGAAGAATATATCAGCGTCAGTTGTTCGACGAACTGGAACAGCTGGGTTTGGACTCCATTGGGATTGTCACCTTTATCTCCCTTTTCATGGGGGCTGTCGTCGCCATCCAGACCGCGTACAACATCGACTCTCCACTGATTCCCATGTCAATGGTCGGGTTTACGACGCGACAGTCGGTGATCCTGGAATTTTCACCCACGGTGATCAGCCTGATCCTAGCGGGAAAAGTGGGTTCAAGCATTGCATCCCAGATCGGAACCATGCGGGTTACCGAGCAGATCGACGCCCTGGAGATCATGGGCGTGAACTCGGCCAATTACCTGATCTTCCCAAAAATTACCGCTTCTGTCCTGATCAATCCCGTACTGATCGTGTTAAGCATGTGGATGGGGATCCTGGGCGGATGGATTGCCATGACTGCCACCGGACTTGTCACCACTTCAGACTATGTGGAGGGCATCCGCATCGATTTTGAGGGATATACCATTTTTTACGCCCTGACGAAGACCGTGTTTTTTGCCTTGATCATTTCTTCCATTTCCGGTTTTTTCGGATATGAAACCCAGGGAGGGGCGCGGGAAGTGGGACAGGCCAGCACCAAAGCGGTGGTGGTCAGCAGCATCACCATCATCCTGTTCAATCTGGTACTCACGCAATTGCTGCTCACATGATTGAAGCAAGGAACATCGATAAGAATTTCGGAGAGCACCAGGTGTTGAAAGATATCTGCTGCACCTTTGACAAAGGGAAAACCAATCTGATCATCGGGCAGAGCGGTTCCGGGAAAACGGTGCTGATGAAATGCCTGGTTGGTCTTTTTGAAGTTGACCGGGGTGTGGTTTTTTATGACGACCGTAATTTCACGGCAATGAATTTTAAAAGCAGGAAAGACCTTAGAAAAGAGATCGGGATGTTATTCCAGGGCGGAGCCTTGTTTGATTCCATGAATGTGGAAGGAAACATAATGTTCCCTTTGAATATGTTTACCGACCAGAGTATGGAAGAAAAAAGGGAAAGGGTCAATTTTGTGTTAAAAAGGGTGAACCTCGAAGATGTCAACCGCCTGATGCCTTCCGAACTCAGCGGCGGAATGCGCAAACGGGTTGCGATCGCCAGGGCCATTGCCATGAAACCACATTACCTTTTCTGTGATGAACCCAACTCCGGGCTTGATCCTCAGACTTCCGGCGTAATCGACCGCCTGATCCAGGAAATCACCCAGGAATATGAAATCACCACCATCGTGAACACCCATGACATGAATTCGGTGCTGGGTATTGGCGACAGCGTGGTTTTTATTTATAACGGTCAGCTCTGGTGGCAGGGGAATAAGGAAACCATTTTGCATACCGAAAACAGGGAACTCAACGATTTTGTTTTTGGAACCGAACTCACCTCCCGCCTGAAAAAACACTGAAATTTACGGATATGAACTTTCTGGATTTTCTGATCTTTGCTTTTGTAGCCCTTTTTATGATTCAGGGCTTCCGAAAAGGATTTATCATCAGCCTGGCTACTTTCATCGCACTTGCCCTCGGGATTTATATTGCCGTTCATTTTTCAAATCTCCTCGACAGCCTTTTGCTTGAAAATATTAATCCTTCAAGGACCTGGCTTCCCATTCTTTCTTTTACGTTTACCTTTTTACTGGTTGTTATAGGAGTTGTTCTCATAGCGAAGGTTATGGAGAAGATCGTAGATGTAATCGGGATAGGGTTTCTGAATCAGCTCGGGGGCGCTTTGCTCGGATTTATCAAAGGGGTGCTGCTTGTGAGCATACTGTTGTTTATCCTCACCAGCATTGATTCCCGGGGAAAATGGATTCATAAGGAGGATAAGGCAAATTCACTGGTTTACCGCAGGGTAGCGACCGTGTTTCCTTCCCTGATCAGCATGGCCGGAGGGAAAATAAAATTTCTGCCACATCTTCCGCTCTGATCTGCCGGATACATTCACAATTTTCTGTTTTTCGGCAAGCCTGACAGTTTTTATCGAGTACCAGGAATCTGGCATTTTTTCCCAGGGGAGCCCAGCGTTGCGGGAAAATAGGTCGCATGGGGGCATACAATCCGATGGCATGTTTTCCGAACGCCGCGGCAATATGCAAAGGCCCGGTGCTGGCGGCCACGATGCCGTCACAGGAACAGATGAATTGTATGAATTCAGAGAGGCTTAGTTTCCCGGTAAGATCCTGCACCCTTTCCTGATGCATGTTCAGAAAATCACGCATCATATTGCCTTCTTCAGCTGTTCCGCTGACAAAGAGGTTGAATTTCTCAGGAGGCAATAAGCCGATCAGTCTGGAAAAGTTTTCCAGTCCCCATTCCCTTGCGCTGCCTTTGGATTTGGGATGGAGAATGAGGTTAAACTTGTCGGGCAGGGGAGCATTTTCTCCCTCCCCCGTTTGGGGGAGGGTTGGGGAGGGGGCTGTCAGTCCGTAAAATTCAGGGATTTCTTCGGTTGAAAACGCCTTGGTGATTCCCAGTGGTTTCAGCAGTTTGAGGTTCAGCTGGGCTTCATGAAGGCCGGAGTTTTTCCGGGGGACGCGGAGCAGCCGGTTGCAATAAAACCAGGTATAGAAACGGTTGCTGGTGGCAATGCGTATGGGAATCCCGGCTTGTTTTGCAGCCCGGCAAATCGCCTTGACGGGAAATACATGAACGATCATGTCGGCCTGAAGGGATTGCAGATGCCTGATTGCAGAAGCCTGGCCGGAGAGGACGGAAGACGGATCCCGTGTTGCGGAAATTTCATCCCAGTCGAGGAACTCATTAACAAACCTGCAGGCTTCAATAATCGGACGGGTATATTTTCTGCCCAGAAAGACAATATGACAACCGGGGAATTGCTGTCTGAGCACACCCGCCATCGGGAGACTGAGTACCACATCCCCGATGCTGTCGGTCCTGCTCAGGATAATTTTCATTAATCCTCCATCGCTGCAATCCCGGGAAGATCTTTCCCTTCAATGTATTCAAGCATGGCCCCGCCACCGGTCGAAACATAACTGACCTTGTCGGCCAGTCCGTACTTGCTGATGGCCGCCACCGTGTCTCCGCCGCCGATCAGCGTAAAGGTGCCGTTTTCCGTAGCCCGGGCTACAGCATGGGCGATGAATTTGGTTCCTTCTTCAAAATTATTCAGCTCAAAAACACCCATGGGTCCGTTCCAGAGAATGGTTCCTGATTTTTCAATAACATGGTTGAACTTCTGACAAGCGGAAGGTCCGATATCGAGTCCCATCCAGGGAATCTGAATGTCGTAGGCGCTGCTGGTCTTTTTATTGGCGTCATTTGAAAAAACATCCGCGATCATGGCATCCGCCGGAATATAAAAGTTGACTCCAAGCGTTTTAGCTCCTTCCACAATGTTTTTTGCGAGTTCTAAATAATCTTCTTCCACCAGAGAAGCGCCCACTTCTCCGCCGAGAGACTTGATAAAGGTAAACATCATGCCTCCTCCGATGATCAGGTTGTCGACTTTGTCCAGGAGGTGATTGATGATCTCGATTTTGGTCGAAACTTTAGCGCCTCCCAGAATTACGGTGAAGGGCCGAATGTTATCCTTCAGACATTTATCAATGTTGATGATCTCCCTGGCCATCAGATAACCAAACATTTTCTTTTCGGGAAAGAACTCGGCAATGGTGGCAGTAGAAGCATGTTCCCGGTGAGCGGTTCCAAAGGCATCGTTAACATAAACATCTCCGAGGGCGGCCAGCTTTCCGGCAAAAGCCGCATCACCTTTTTCCTCTTCCTTGTAGAACCTGAGGTTCTCAAGCAAAAGAACCTCTCCCGGCCGGAGGTTTGCTGATAAATCAACAGCAGAGGAACCGATGCAGTCATCGGCAAATTTAACGGAACATTTTAAAACCTCTGAAAGGTAGGGGACAAGATGTTTAAGAGAATATTTTTCTTCCGGTCCGCCCTTTGGCCGGCCGAGGTGCGACATCAGGATTACGGAACCGCCTTCGCCCAGAACCTTATGAATGGTCGGAAGGGTGGCATCAATGCGGTTGGTATCGGTTATCCTGTAAGTGCTGTCAAGGGGAACATTATAATCAACACGGATCAGTGCCTTTTTGCCTTTGAAATCAAAATTATCGAGGGTATACATGATATTGTTTTATGGTTATCAGGGCAAATTTAAAATTTTTCAGCAGGACAACGCATATCTTTTTAATTTTACCTGTAAAATTAGCTGCCCGCAACCTGTTACTTCTTGCCAGCGGGTAAGAGAACTGAAGTTGAATTGAATGTAAAATGAAAAAGATGGACCCTCTCAGCGTTACACTCATACAGACGTTTCTTCACTGGGAAGATCCGGTAAATAACCTGGAACATTTCCGCCGTCTGCTTGACCGTATCGATGGCCGGCCCGACCTGATCCTTTTACCGGAGATGTTCAATACAGGCTTTTCCATCAACCCCCGGCGTTTTGCTGAAACCATGGAAGGCCCATCCCTAGGGTTTATCCGCGAACAGGCGGCCCTCAGAAATTCGGCCATCATGGCCACCCTGCTTATCCGTGATCAGGGCTTTTTTTATAACCGCCTGATCTGCGTCTTTCCTGACGGAAGAATACAGACATACGACAAAAGGCATTTATTTCGTTTAAGTGAAGAATACCGGATCATCCATGCCGGAAATAAAAAAAGCCTGATTGAAATTAAAGGATGGAAGCTCATGCCCATGATCTGTTACGACTTACGTTTTCCGGTCTGGTCAAAAAACACTTATGATAACGGACAGTATGCCTATGATGCGCTGATTTGTCTTGCCAACTGGCCGGAAAGCCGGAATCAGGTATGGGAAACCCTGCTGAAAGCCCGTGCCATAGAGAACCAGGTTTTTTCCATTGGCGTGAACCGCATCGGGGAAGATGGTCACGGAACCAATCATACCGGTGAATCATTGGTGGTGGATGCCAAAGGCAATATACTGAAGAAAGCCGCTTCCGGCAAGGAAGCGATAGAGACCGTCTTTCTTTCCGGGCAGGATCTTCAGATTTTCCGTGATTCATTTACGGTTGGCATGGACTGGGATCGCTTTACGCTGGACCAAAACGAAGAACATGGCTGAAATTTCAGTGGTTATCATCACCCGCAATGAGGAGGCGAACATTAAAAGATGTCTGGATTCCGTCAAAGGATTGGCAGCTGAAATAATCGTGGTGGATTCCTTCTCCTCAGATAAAACCGTGGAAATATGTGAATCATATGGCTGCCGTGTTTTTCTGAGGGAGTTTACGGGATATGGCGACCAGAAACAATTCGCCGTTGACCAGGCCGTCAGCGACTGGATTCTGTCCCTGGACGCCGACGAACAAGTGTCGGAAGAACTTCGGGAAGAAATTTTAAACCGGGCTCAGGATGCCGGATTCGGAATAACGGATTCCGGATACCGGATTCCGTTTTCTTTGTGTTTTATGGGACGCATCCTCAGGTATAGCGGCGTCGGACATGAATATCACCTGCGGCTCTTCGCTAAAAACAAGGGAGGGTTCACCAGGGTAGCCGTTCACGAAGGGATAGAAATTGATGGAAACACGGGCGTCCTGAAGGGCAGGATCGTGCATTTTTCCTACCGGGATATCGCCCATCACCTGGAAAAAATTAACACCTATACCTCCCAGGCGGCAGAACAAAATGCAGGGATAGGAAAAAAATATGCTCCCTGTTGGGTTGCGTGGAAATTCCCGGTCAGCTTCTTCACTTTCTATATTATCAAACGCGGCATTCTGGACGGATATCCGGGATTCATGTGGTCCTTCCTCGCGGCTTTTTATGCTTCCCTTAAAATTGCAAAAACCATTGAAATAACAAAGGAATGAGCTTGATAGAACATCTGATACCCACAACGAAAGGACTTCCCGTACTGATGTACCATAAAGTGTCGGAACAGGTGAATGATGGGCTTACCATTTCTTCAGACAAACTGGAACTGCATTTTGCCTATTTGAAAGAAAAGGGCTACCTGACGATTTCCTTCCGCGAACTCAAATTAAGGATGGCCGACCGGGAACCCTTGCCGAAAAAAACGATTATCCTTACTTTTGACGATGCCTACCGGAGTTTCAAAGATCTTGCCATCCCCCTCCTGAAAAAGTACGGCTTCAAAGCCAGCGTCTTCGTTCCCCTTGCTTTCCTTGGAAAAACCAATATCTGGGACCGGGGAAATGATCCCATTATGACAGCGGACGAGCTGAAACAGATTGCCGCGGGGGGGGCGGTTGAAATAGGCCTCCATTCCTTTCTTCACAGGAATTATGCCGACCTTGCCTTGCAGGACATGGAAGAAGACCTGAAGAATTGTTACAGCCTGATGGATTTTCATCACATCCCCTTTGTCAGGGTTTTGGCGTATCCATACGGGGGTTTTCCCCGAAAGGATCCGGATCTGAAATCAAAAATGACAGATCTGTTTAACCGCCTCGAACTGGATTATGCGCTCCGGATCGGAAACCGCGTGAATCCGTATCCGATAAGAAGTCCTTACGAGATCAAACGCATCGACATTAAAGGCGGGGATTCCTTTTTCACTTTCAGGATAAAACTTAAAAAAGGCAGGGTCAAACTTTTTATTTAAAACCCGGGAATGGAATTTATTTTCAAACAATTTATCCGCTTTGCCTATTATTTCGGGTTCATCCTGATGCTGGTATTCCTGCCCTTTTCCAAGATCATTCTCAGCATCGGGCAGCTGACCATGACCGGAGCCTGGATCATGGACCGCCTGAGCCTCGAAAAACTCTCTTCCTTTTATTTCCGGCATCCGCGGTTTCCGGGCATCATACGGATCGTACCCTATTTTCTTTACCTGTTCTTTGAAGGCATGTTCCGCGGACTTCGGGCATTCTCAAAAAACAAACCCGCCATGATTTTCACTTCCATTTTCCTGCTGCACATTCTGGGATTGATTTTCACGGTTGATTTTGATTATGCCTTCAAAGATCTACGCACCAAATTACCCCTTCTGGCGCTTCCGGTCATTTTTGCCACTTCTGAAAAGATCGGTCCGAAAACTTTCCGTGGTTTCATGCTCCTTTTCATTTTATCGCTGGCGGTCGCCTCCCTGATGAACACATGGAAGATTGTATTTCACGAGTACGTTGACTTGCGCGATATTGCACGCCATGTTTCACATATCATTTTCAGTTTGCTGATCAGTCTTTCCATATTTTCCCTGGGATATTTTATCTTCAGAAAGAACCGGATCAAACCGGAATGGAAACTTGTTTTTTCGATCGGGTTGATCTGGCTCCTTGTGTACCTGATCATGTCGCAATCCTTCACCGGATTTGCCATTTCCATCCTCACCCTGCTGGTTATTATCCCGGTTCTTATTTTCCGGCAAAAGAAATTATGGCTGAAAGCACTTATCCTGATTGTCATGATGGGCGTAAGCGGAGGAGGAGTACTATATTTACGATCGGTGGTAAAAGATTATTATACCGTTAAAACGGTAGATTTTAAAAAGCTGGAACCGCTTACGTCCCGCGGCAATGCCTATGTCCATAATCCGGCCAACCTTCAGACAGAAAACGGAAATTACCTTTGGTTGTACGTGCAATGGGATGAGTTGCGCGATTCATGGAACCAGAGAAGTCAGATCCCGTTCGACAGCTTTGACTTGAAAAAGCAGGCCGTGAAATTCACCCTCATCAGGTTCCTGACTTCAAAGGGGGCGCGCAAGGACGCGGATGCGGTTGCAAAACTTACAGATAATGAAATCAGGGCCATTGAAAGAGGAACGGCAAATTTTATTTTCATGGAAAATTTCAGTCTCAGGGGGCGTCTTTATGAATTTCTGGCAGGTTATGACCAATACAGGACCAATGGAAATCCCACGGGATCAACAGTAATGCAACGCTTTGAATTCTGGAAAGCGTCCCTGGATCTGATCAGGGGAAACTGGTTGACCGGGGTCGGGACAGGGGATATGAATACTGCGTTTGATGCGCAATATATAAAAATGCATTCCAAACTTGCTCCCGATCAAAGGTGGAGGTCGCATAACCAGTACCTTTCAATATTCGTGGCTTTCGGTGTTTTTGGTTTTCTCTGGTTTCTGTTCGCGATTTTCTACCCCCCGCTGAAACTGAAATACCATGACGATTATTTCTTCCTGGTGTTTTTCATCATTGCGCTTCTTTCCATGCTGACCGAAGACACCATCGAATCGCAGACCGGGGTAACATTTTTCGCGTTTTTCTATTCTTTCTTCCTCTTCGCCCGGAAAGAAAAATGTCCGATTTGATTTTTCAGGGGAAACAAATACCGATTTTAAATCCGGCAAAATGAAGCGGGACTTTATAGTCCGTGGTCCGGATGAGTTTTCTCACATTGGTCGAATCTGTGACCCATACATTGTAGGAAGACCCGGTGGCCTGGTATTTATAGAAAATTTCATACATGAATCTCAGCTTCTTCGCGATTTTCATTTTATAGCCTACGCCGACGCTCACCCCGAACCCGCCCGTGGCTTCCTCATACAAGCTGGTCTTCTTGCGCGATCCGAAGACATAGCCAAGATACAGGGCGGCGTAAAAAGTGTTATCAGCAGGCTTCAGATCGTAACTCAGGTAAGCGTAAAGGGGCCAGAATAAACCATTTTGCCACTTTTCAACACCTAAACTTAAACCGATCCCCAGCAGATCCATGTATTTCAAACCGTTTATAGTCTGGAAAGTAATGACAATCTCGTCGTTCCTGACTTTTTTTTGAAGGTTGTTCACTACGTCGGCCTTGAAGGAACCGAGGCCGAAAGACACCCCGCCCTCCGTCTTGTTAAAATATTTCAGCGAATGATCGCCCGATTGCGCAGGGAGGAGCAACCCATTCATCAGGCATAAGGAGATGACCCAAAGGAAGCGTTTCATGATTTCTGAATTCTTGCCTAAAAGTAATACTTTATTCGAAATTCTTAACTTGCACTCCCAATTCCACCAATCTGAATTTATGACCCAGGTACAAACCGATGTTGCCGGAAAATGGCTGATCGTTGTGAATCCCAATGCCGGCAGTAAAAAGGGAGAAAAAGACTGGCCAAAGATTTGCCAGCACCTTACCCGGGAGGGATTCGATTATGACCGGGTAATCACCGAACACCGGAATCATGCCATTCAACTTGTGATCAGCCATATTGAAATGGGATACCGGAATTTTGCAGTGGTAGGAGGCGACGGAACCCTCAACGAGGTGCTCAATGGCATCATGCAGCAGCAGGCCGTTCCATCCCATGAAATTACCCTTGGAATGATCCCGGTCGGAACCGGAAACGACTGGTGCCGTACCTTCGGGATCCCGTTTGATTACAAAAAAGCAATAGCCGTATTAAAGTCCCGTAAAACCTTCCTTCAGGATGTTGGCGTCGTGCATTATTATAAAGACCATGAACCTCAGATCCGCTATTTCATGAATGTTGCAGGAATGGGATATGATGCCCTGGTAGCCAAGAAAACCAATATTTTAAAAGAAAAAGGTCACGGAGGCGCTCTGGCATACTTCTATTTCGTTTTTGCCAGCCTGTTTCAATATAAATTTCTCGACGGGGTCATAGAAGTAGATGATCAGGTCGTTTTCAAAGGAGAAATTTTCTCCATGAATGTAGGCATCTGCAAATACAATGGCGGAGGGATGATGCAGGTTCCATATGCCATTCCCGACGACGGATTATTGGATGTGATGGTCATAAAAAAGGCTTCGAAATTTGCAGTGATCCGGTATACCCATAAGCTTTATGACGGAACCCTGGTCAACCTGCCCATTGTAAAAACCTTCAGGGGGAAAAATATCCGCATCCGGTCCACGGCCAGGATTTATCTTGAAACCGACGGGGAATCCATGGGGCACACCCCTTTTACCTATGAGATCATACCGCTTTCCCTGAAGATCATAACCGGAAAGTGAGGCATCTTTGATTACAGACCTCAGGCCGGATCAACCCAATCACCGGATTCCCTGATAAGATGGATCAGCATTTCAACGGCAACAGATTCGTCAATGTTTTTTTTGATCAGTTGTTGTCCTTTGTACAATTGTACCTTCCCCGGTCCGGCCCCCACATAACCGTAATGGGCGTCGGCCATTTCACCGGGACCATTGACAATACAGCCCATGACGGCAATTTTCAGCCCTTTTAAATGAGCGGTTTGAGCTTTTATGCTGATAACGGCTTTTTGGATATTGAAGAGGGTACGTGAACAGGAAGGACAGGAAATATATTCAGTGCGGGTGATCCGCGCCCCGGAAGCCTGGAGTATGCCATAGGCAACCGGGATTTCATGTTCCGGGTCTTCGGTAATGGAAACCCGGATGGTATCCCCAATCCCGTCAGCCAGCAGACTGCCGATGCCGATGGCCGACTTCAGCCGTCCGTCTTCTCCTGCACCGGCTTCCGTAACGCCCAGGTGGATGGGATAATTCTTTCCTTCCTGCAGCATACGTTCAACCAGCAAGCGGTTTGACTGTATCATGACACGGGTGTTGCTCGACTTCATCGACAATACCAGGTTGTGAAAACTGAAATTTTCACAAATCTTTACGAACTCCAGAGCCGATTCAACCATTCCCGGCGGGGTGTCGCCGTATCTGCCCATGATACGGTCGGAAAGCGAGCCGTGATTGACGCCTATCCGGATGGCCGTTCCGTGATCCCTGCATATTTTGATCAGGGGTTCAATCCGTTCGGCAATTTTTTCCAATCCTTCCTCGTATTCTTTATTGTTTGTCTGTCGCCTGTTTCCTTTTATTGTTTTTTTATCCGAATAATTTCCCGGATTTATCCTGACTTTTTCGACAATGCCGGCGGCAAATTCGGCAATTTTCGGATTGAAGTGAACATCTGCGATCAGGGGCGTGGCATACCCTTTTTCCCTTAACTGCTTTTTAATTTCCACAAGGTTTTTTGCTTCCTGCATGCCGGGTACGGCAATCCTTACATATTCGCATCCTGCTTCTATCATCCTGACGGACTGCTCCACGGTTGCCTTTATATCCAGGGTGCTGACGCTGGTCATTGACTGAACCCGTATGGGGAAATTCCCGCCCATGGGCAGATCCCCAATGCGGACCACCCTGGTTTGAAATCTTGTGAAACTTTGTTGCACGCTCATTTTCCCTATTGTATATGATCTCAACGCACCAGCTATACAAGTCCCTTTACCCTGGGTTTTCCCGCAATAAAAGCTTTCAGATAAAAAGGCTCAAAATAAGCCAGGTTTTCAAAATCCTTGTTTGTAAGTTTTTCTCCGGCTAAAAGCGTCATGTATTTTGCTGAAGCCGCAAAATCATCCAGAAAAACGGCATTTTCGTGATGAATCAGAAAAGACCTGCATTTTTTTGATCCATCCCCTGCAAAAACGATCGTATGTTTTGCAAGCAATGCAGAAAAGGAATTTCCATCGATAATTTCGGCCGTTGTCGGGTAGATTTCCTTTCCTTTTTCATCGTAAATGGCACAAAAAACCTCCATTCTCCTGGCGTCGATCATCGGACAGCAGGCCAGGCTGACCGCCCCCTCCCCAGAAGGGGAGGGGGCAGGGGGTGGGGTGTTCAGAAACATACCCGCCGCCATGGACTGAAGGGTCGGAATGGCGATGAGCGGCTTGCTGAGCGCATAGCAAAGTCCTTTTGCCGTGGCTACCCCGATTCTCAGTCCGGTGTATGAGCCGGGACCGGAACTGACCGCAATGGCATCGAGACCTGAAAAAGAAAGGCTGCGGGAATGCATCACCTCCTGAATAAGCAATGTAAGCATTGCAGAATGCGCGTTATTTAAAGAAGTTTCCCTGAAGGAAAGCAAACTCCCGTTTTCAGATAAAGCAACGGAGCAAACCGCAGTAGCGGTATCTATGGCTAAGATCATTTTTCTTTGGTGAACAAGTCTTTCTTGTCAACCTTCTTGACTTTATTGCCGTCGTTCAGGGTTTTGGATACAGCTGTATAGGGGGCTACGATCACATCATCCCCGACTTTCAGCCCGGAAAGAATCTGGATATAGGTATTATCCTGAATGCCGGTTTTGACATCTGCCTTTTTTGCAACATCATTGGCAAACAGGAAAACACATTCCTGAATCTCCTCCCCTTTCTTTTTACCGGAAACAAACTCAACCTGATCATCGCCTTCTCCTTTCTGGACCTTGTTTTTCTGGTTGATTTTATCGAGGGTGTCCTTGGCAATACGGGTCGTTACAGCCTGAATGGGAACCGTCGGAACTTTGATGGCAGTTTCCGTCTGGATTTCCACAGTACATGACATCCCTGGCCTGAAAGGGGAAAAATCAGGGTGACCGGCATCAAGCAGATCTTTGTATGAATCTTTTACAAGATGGATTTTTACATTGAAGTTGGTAACCTGGTCCACACTTACCCCGGTAGTATTTGCAGAAGTTGCGATTTCTGTCACGATTCCTTTAAATTTCCGGTTCAGATAGGCATCCACCTCGATCAGGGCTGTATCTCCCAGGTTGACCCTGACAATGTCGTTTTCATTGACTTCAACCTGCGCCTCCATTTCATTCAGATTGGCAATGCGCATAATCTCCGTTCCACTTGAAAATTGGGAAGCTCCTGTAACCCTTTCCCCTTTTTCCACGCTCAGCTTGGAAACAGTACCGTTGTTGGGGGCAAAAATGGCTGTTTTGGTCAGGTCTTCCTTTGCTTTTTTCAAACCTGCTTCGGAACTCTTCACCATGAATTCAGAAGCCCTGATGTCCTGTTCACCCGCATCGACCTGGGCTTTTGCCACCTGAAAAGACGATTTAGCCTGGTCATATTCTGCTTTTGAAATTACGTTCTGCTGGTAAAGTTTTTCCTGACGCTCAAAGGTCAGACGGGTGTTTTCAAATTGCGCCTTGCTTTGTGCAAGCCTGGCCCTCGAATTGGCTTCATTGGCCTTCTGGGTATTCACTGCGGCTTCGCTTTGATCATACTGGGAAATATAAATTTCCGGATCAATCTTGGCCAGAAGGTCGCCGGCTTTTACCTGCTCGCCTTCTTTTACATTCAGCTGAACCACTTCTCCGGAAATATAAGGACTGATCTTGATGTCTTTTTCCGGCTGGATTTTCCCATTGGCCGAAACAGTTTGAATAATGGTCCGCAGGGTCACTTTTTCGGTGGAAACCCGGGTCCCTTCACTCCCTTTTCCTTTGACTACAGCTATGATCACAATGATAGCCACCACTACGACAGCGGCGATAATGATCCAAAGTTTTTTCCTCGATTTCTTTATGCTCATGGAACAATAGATATTACAATGAAATGTTAATCAATTTTTATGGGGTTACCCATATAAAAATCAAGTATGGTCGTTTTAAAAATGAAATCATATTTGGCCTGCAGTAAATCCGATTCTGCTTTTGTCAGATCCTTTTTGCTGTTGTTGTAATCAAATGAAGTCATTAGTCCGACATCGAATTTCTGCTGGGTGTATTTAAAAGACTCTTCCTGGGCTTTCACTTTTTCAAGGGAAGCGTTGTATTTCTTCAAGGAAGCTACTGCGTCAGCATAGGCCTGCTCAATAAGTTTCCGCAAGTCTCTTTTTTTCATATCCAGATCAATTTCGGCCTGGGTACGCAGAATTTTTGCCTGGTTGATGGCATTTCTTCCCTGCCAGCCATTGAAGATCGGGATCCTCAGGTAAAATCCAAGTGACTGGTTTTCATTATGATGAAGCTGGTCGCTGAAAGAAGTCAAACGGGTGGCATATTTGGAGCTGTAAGCGAAAACCGTATCACGCGAAATTTGTGTGATCCCGAATTTCTGTAAAGTTATAACCGGGGGTACGCCGGGATCCACTTCTTTGGCGGCTCCTGAATACCCGGTGCCCCACGACCCGGCAAAAGAAAGGGAGGGATATAAAACCCCACGGGCAATGGCAAGGCTTTTCTGGGCGCTCTGAACCCGGAGTTCAGCGCTCTGTATTTCAGGCCGGGCCACCAGTGATTTTTCATAAATGATTTCAGGGGTTACCAGGTCTTTCGGAGCTGCTACTGCACGCAGTCCCGGCTTTTCGATCAGAAAATCATGACTTACAGGCAGGTCAATCAATTGCTGCAAAGAAAGGTTGGAGATGTTCAGACGGTTTTCAGCTTCTATGGAGGCCAGATCTTCTGCCGCCCGCTGTGCCTGTATGTTTAAAAGGTCGCCCCGGGCCGAAGATCCGGCGTCTACCATTTTTTTTATCCGGTCGACCTGGGTGGTTGTGATCCTCAGCTGTTCCCGGGCCACATCAAGCAATTCGGAATTAAATAAGATGTCAAGATAAAATCCTGCAACCGAGAGGGAAATGCTGTTTTTTAGTACATCCAGGTCATACTGACTGGCCAGTACGTTGATCTGATTCTGCTTCAGCGTATTCAGCTTCTGGAAGCCATTGAACAGAACCACGTTGCTCTGTAAATAAAAATTGTTTGAACGCACCGTATTGGTGGCAAAACTGTTGGTGTACTGATCAATCGTCTGACCGAAGTTCCACACATTCGTCCCGTTGGCATTCAAATCGGGAAGCATATTCAGACCGCTCTGAAGCAGGGACTTCTTATTCGACTCAACCGAAAGAAGCTGTTTTTTGATATCGAGGTTGTTTTCCAGCGCGTAATTGATACAATCCTCAAGGGACCAGATCTTCTGTGCCAGCCCGGAGCCGGAAAAAACAACAAAGAAAAATAGGAGCAGGATAAAGTTTCTGCTACGGCAAAAATGTACCAGCATGGATAAGGATATTAAAGGTCTAACGTTCAAAGAAATTACTTAAAAGAGTTCAAATTTAGTGAATTTAATGTTCACCGGATCATTAAGACGAAGAATTAGCCATGAGGTTACAATTGGCATTGAAAAATGTATATTTGCATAACGTCAATCATTTAAAAAAAATTGCCATGAAAAAAAGTATTCATTTGTTGTTTGCGGCTTTCCTGCTTTGCGGACTGATCGCTTCTTCCGGATGTAAGAAAAGCGATGCCACCACCGGTACCCTTACGCTTTATGTTACCGATTTTTATACCGGGCTTCCCATCGTGAATGAACAGGTCTACCTGGCCACCAGCTATGCGAACATGCAGCAGGGGATTTATTTTGCAACGGCCTGGACCGACCTGAACGGCGTAGCGTATTTCGGAGAACTTCCTCCTTTAACTTTGTGGTACGACACCCAGCATTGGCAAAACTGGGGGGCCATCCGGATATTTGCCGGAGTTGACCAGTATGTGTTTCTGTATGTGAATTTTCAGGGGAAAAAGGCAGTGAAATAGCATTTCCCGCTTTCATTTATTTTTTGTAACATTGCAGGCCAAATTTGAGGATAATTATCAGCATGCTTGCGCGACAAAAAAGTGGTTTTCAGGTTTACATATTGGGTCTTTTTTTCAGCCTGATTTTATTTTTTCCGAACCCTTCCATCGCATCTGTTCAGGATGAAAAAAACCTGCAGGTTGCCGGGGATTCTTCCTCATTGATCGTACCCCATGAATCCGGGACTGAGAAAAAGTTCAATGCCGGGGAAATGATTCTGGAACATGTACTCGACAACCATGAATGGCATATCCTCGAAGCGGGAAATTTTCACCTCACGGTTCCCCTGCCGGTCATTCTGTTTTATAACGGGAAACTGTATTGTTTTTCCTCCTCAAGGTTCCACAATGAAACCCATTCCTGGAACGGATTCAGGATGGAACAGCAGGAACCCCATAAGGGAAAAATTGTAAGGGAGGGCCCAGCGGCAATGGTTAAAGCCGGCCCTGGTGTTTATGACTTCTCCATCACAAAAACCGTATTTGCCATTTTTGTCAACTCCCTGCTTCTTATCTGGATTTTTCTTTCGGTGGCCAGGGCCTATAAACGAAATGTAAAGGAAGCCCCCCGCGGATTGCAATCCCTGTTGGAACCGCTTATCCTGTTTATCCGTGATGATATTGCCAGAAGTTCCATCGGGGAAAAACACCATGAAAAGTACATGCCCTATCTTTTAACGGTATTCTTTTTCATCTTTTTCAATAATTTATTCGGACTGGTCCCGCTTTTTCCGGGAGGCGCCAACGTAACCGGCAACATTGCCGTAACCCTGGTTATGGCCGCGTTTACTTTTATCATTACCACGATCAATGGGAATAAACATTACTGGATAGATATTGTCAACACCCCGGGGGTCCCCTGGTGGTTGAAGATTCCCATTCCCCTGATGCCTGTGGTTGAGATTATCGGAATTATTACCAAGCCTTTCGTACTGATGGTCCGGCTTTTTGCCAATATTGTTGCCGGCCACATCATCGTCCTGGGCTTTGTGAGCCTGATCTTTATTTTTAGTGCAATCAGCGTTTCCATCGGACTGGGCGTTTCTGTTTTTTCCGTCGCTTTCATGCTGTTCATGAACCTGCTGGAATTGCTCGTTGCTTTTATCCAGGCCTATGTTTTCACTTTACTTTCTGCGCTTTATTTCGGACTGGCAACCCAGGAACCGGAACACCACTAAAATCAATTAGGAATTAGGAATTAAGAATTAGGAATAAAATTTAGTAGTAACCTTAATAATAACCAAGTATGCATTTATTAGCGATTTTGTTGCAGCTGGCAGGCGATTTCGCCGCCATTGCCAAGATGGGAGCTGGTCTGGGCGCAGGGATTGCCGTGATCGGTGCGGGTATCGGTATCGGAAACATCGGTAAAAGCGCCCTTGAATCCATTGCACGTCAGCCGGAAGCGGTCGGCGATATCCGTTCAAACATGATCATCGCAGCAGCCCTCGTTGAAGGCGTAGCTTTTTTTGCCATTGTGGTTTGTTTGCTGATCCTTTTTATATAGCAAACCGGCCCTTTGTCTTTACGGTTTAACGGTTGGTTGGACCGTAAAGATTTTTTATAAGAAAACACTAAAATTTCACCTATGGAACTGATCACCCCCGGACTCGGGCTGATTTTCTGGATGACGCTGGCATTTTTGCTGTTGCTGTTTATCCTTGGGAAATTCGCCTGGAAACCTATTTTGAAAGCGCTGAAGGAAAGGGAAACTTCTATTCGGGAAGCCCTTCATTCAGCCGATAAAGCGCGGGAAGAAATGAAGCAGCTGCAGTTCAGCAATGAATCCCTTTTAAGGGAAGCCAAAAATGACAGGGATGCAATTCTGAACGAGGCGCGTAAAGTAAGGGATCACATGATAGAAGAAGCCAGACAAAAGGCATCTGAAGAAGCAGGACGTATCGTTGACGCGGCCAAGGTCACCATCAACAGTGAAAAAATGGCTGCCATGACCGACCTGAAAAATCAAGTGGCGGATCTTTCCCTGGAAGTTGCAAAAAAGATCCTGCAGCGGGAACTTTCCGATCCGCGGAAACAGGAAGAATACCTCCGCGAATTATTAAAGGAAGTGAAATTCAATTAGAGAACCAAAATGAAGACCTCCCTGGTTGCCGGACGATATGCAGCTGCCTTGTTTGAACTGGCAGTGGAAAAAAATGCCGTTGAGGAAATATACAGGGATGCCATGCTCGTTTCGGAAATCTGCAGGCAAAGCCGTGAACTCAGGGTGTTTCTGAAAGCTCCGATCGTACAGACGGATTTGAAGATCAAAGTGATCAGGGAACTTTTCGGAAAAAAGGTCGGCCCGGTTATGCTGATGTTCTTATTGGTCATGGTTCGTAAAAAACGGGAAAAATTCATCCCGGAAATTTCTGACCAGGTGATTGAAAATTACAAGGAATATAAAAACATTCTTACTGTTCATTTCAGCTCCCCGGTACTACCCGATAACGATATCAGAAAAAAAGTGCTGGAACTGATGACGCAATACACCGGGGCCAACATTGACCTGGTAGAGGAAATCGACAATTCCCTCATTGGCGGATTTGTGCTGAACTGGGACGATAAACAGTATGATGCCAGTATCCGCAGGCAGATTGAAAGAATGAAAAGAGGGGTGGCAAAAGTGAATTTATACGTTAAAGGTTTTTAATTATGGCAGAAATCAAACCCGCAGAGGTAACCGCAATTTTACGCAAAGAACTGTCAGGTTACCACAATATGAAGGAACTTGAAGAAGTGGGGACCGTCCTCCAGGTCGGAGATGGCATTGCCCACATTTACGGGCTGACCAATGCAGAATCCGGGGAACTTATTGAGTTTGAGAAAAACGGCCTGAGAGCCATTGTACTTAACCTTGAAGAGGACAACGTGGGCGCTGTGTTATTGGGAGAATCCTATGAAATAAAGGAAGGAGATACCGTGAAAAGAACCCGGAGGATCGCTTCCATCGAAGTGGGAGAAGGTTTGCTGGGCCGTGTCGTCAATACGCTGGGTGAGCCCCTCGACGGAAAAGGGAGGATCGAAGGCGAACGTTTTGAGATGCCGCTCGAACGAAAAGCCCCGGGCGTTATCTACCGCCAGCCGGTTAATCAGCCACTCCAGACCGGCATCAAGCCCATTGATGCCATGGTCCCCATCGGGCGGGGGCAACGCGAACTCATCATTGGCGACCGTCAGACGGGAAAAACCGCCATTGCCATTGACACCATCATCAATCAGAAAGAATTTTACCAGAAAGGGGAACCGGTTTACTGTATCTATGTGGCCATCGGACAAAAAGGTTCCACGGTGGCCAATATTGTGCACACCCTTGAACAGAAAGGAGCTTTACCCTATACGGTGATCGTGATGGCCACGGCCTCCGATCCCGCGGCCATGCAGTTCTATGCTCCCTTTACAGGCGCGGCCATCGGTGAGTTTTTCAGGGATACCGGACGTCCGGCCCTGGTCATTTATGACGACCTTTCCAAACAAGCCGTTGCCTATCGCGAAGTTTCCCTCCTGCTTCGCCGTCCTCCCGGCCGGGAAGCATACCCGGGCGACGTTTTCTACCTGCATTCCCGCTTGCTTGAACGTGCTGCCAGGATCATTTCGGCTGATGAGATCGCGAAGAAAATGAACGATCTCCCTGAAAGCATCCGGCATAAAGTGAAAGGTGGAGGGTCGCTTACAGCCCTGCCCATCATTGAAACCCAGGCCGGCGACCTGTCGGCGTATATTCCCACCAATGTGATCTCCATCACCGATGGACAGATATTCCTGGAATCAGGATTGTTCAATGCCGGTATTCGTCCGGCCATTAACGTCGGGATTTCGGTTTCCCGGGTAGGAGGGAATGCCCAGATCAAATCCATGAAAAAAGTAGCCGGAACACTGAAACTGGATCAGGCGGAATACCGGGAACTGGAAGCTTTTTCAAAATTCGGCTCCGACCTGGACGCCGCTACCAAAGCAGTGCTTGACAAAGGTGCCCGCAATGTGGAGATCCTTAAACAGCCACAATATTCTCCCCTGGCGGTTGAAAAACAAATTGCCATTATTTTCTGCGGAACCAGGGGCCTGCTGCGTTCGGTTCCGGTCAGAAGCATTGTGAATTTTGAAACCGAATACCTGCATCTGATGGAAACCCTTCACCGCAATGTGCTCGACAATCTCAGGTCAGGGCAATTGCTGGAGGAAGATGTTAAAATCATGGAATCCCTGGCAAAGGAAGTATCCCGGAAATTTGAAGAAACGAAATAAGGAAATTGCATGGCCGGACTGAAGGAAGTAAGGATCAGGATCGCATCGGTTAAATCTACCCAGCAGATCACCAATGCCATGAAAATGGTAGCGGCATCCAAGCTGAGGAAAGCCCAGAATGCCATCATCAAACTCCGGCCTTATGCCGCCAAGCTGCGGGAGATCCTCCAGAACCTCAGCAACAGCATTGAAAATTCGGATGAAAGTCTTTTTTCGGAAGTACGTAAACCTGAAAAAATTCTGATGGTGGTCCTGACTTCCAACCGTGGACTTTGCGGAGGGTTTAATTCCAATGTGATTAAAATGACCCTGAACAGGCTTGATACGGTTTATGCCCTTCAGCACCGGCAAAACAATGTCAGCCTCATCACGGTCGGAAGAAAAGGAACAGAGTATTTCCGGAAACGCAAGTACCGGGTCATTGAATCACATGATGAGCTTTTTGATCAGCTTACTTTTAACCGCGTTTCCCCCCTGGCAGGGCAATTGATGAAATCGTTCGCTTCAAAGGAATTCGACAGAATTGAACTCGTCTATAACCAATTTAAAAATGCTGCGGTTCAGAACCTGATCGTGGAACAATACCTTCCCATCGTTCAAACCCTGGCAGATCATGCAGCGCCTGCCCCGGCGATAGCCGCCGATTATATCTTCGAGCCGGACAAAGAAACCATTGTTCGGGAGTTGATCCCCAAAACTTTAAGAATCCAGCTTTTTAAAGCCCTTCTCGATTCTTTCGCCTCCGAGCAGGGCGCCCGGATGACAGCCATGCATCAGGCAACCGAAAATGCAAAAGAAATTCTACGGGCACTCAATATATCCTATAACAAGACCCGTCAGAATGCCATTACCCGGGAGATTCTGGAAATTGTCAGCGGGGCGGAAGCTTTGAAAGGGTGACAGGGTAACAAGGTGACAAAGTAACAAGGTAATAAGTAGCAAGGGGATAAAGGGAGTGGATTTTAAAAACAGAAAAGTATGATAACAAAAAACGTTGAAAAAGCGATAAACGAACAGATCAAACGCGAGGAACATTCCTCACGCATTTATCTGGCGATGGCCTCATGGGCCGAAAGGAACGGTTTCCCGGGAGCGGCAAACTGGCTCTATGTTCAAACGGAAGAGGAAAGGATCCACATGCTGAAGCTGGTGCATTACCTCAACGACCGGGGCGGCTCGGCCATCATTCCTGCACTGGAAGCGCCGCCGGCGAAATTCAAATCCCTGCCTGAGGTTTTTCAGCAGGTGCTGGAACATGAGGAATACATTTCGGCCTCCATTAACGAACTGTATGCTGTTTGCACGAAAGAAAAGGATTTTACAAGCGCAAACTACCTGCAATGGTATATTACCGAGCAGATTGAAGAAGAAAGCACCGTTCGCAACATCCTCGATCAGATCAGGCTGGCCGGAACCGATAAAGGAGGCCAGTTCATGATGGACAAAGAGTTTGCCTCCATGGCCGTTGCCAAAAGAGCTGCTCAGGCCCTGAGCGGGGGTGCTAACGCAGTCGTTTAAGCAGCTTGTTATACCAGCTTCTTCCGTATTTCCGGATCAATGCTCCGGCAGCGAATTCAAAAAGGCGCATTTTTTCTTTATGTCCCTTCTCCAGCGCCTTACGACAGATTTCCCATTTGTGATAGTTCAGGGCATCTCCTTCAAACACTGAAGTTATTCTGATCGGATACAGATGGCAGGATACAGGTTTTGGAAACGGTATTTTCTTTTCCTGAAAAGCTTTTTCAATGGCGCAACGGGCAATTCCTTCATCAAAATAAACATAAGCACATTCCCTCCCGTTCACCAGGGGGGTGACAAACCTGCCTTCGGCATCGTAATCGAAAACGCCAAGCTGTGATATTTCTTTTATCCCCTCCTCCACCATGAAGGGTTTGATCGCATCCAGATAATCATCCAGCAGCGATATTTCTTCTTCCTCCAGCGGAGCCCCGGCATCGCCTTCCACACAGCAGGCCCCTTTGCACTTCTTAAGGTCACAGCTGAAAAAAATGTCCCGCAGGTCGTCGGAAATGATCGTGTTATCCAGTGCTATCATAATCGATTAATGTACGAATGCAGGAATGCAGGAATGCAAGAATGTACAAATTTTGAAAATATTGTTATAAACATTGGTTTAACTATTGTGGCATTAGCGGATTAAGCTATAAAAAGGCCATGAAAGAGAACGTAATCAAAGATAAACGTTTTGAACTTGCCAGGGAAATAGTTTTTCTATATCAATTTCTGACCAGGGAAAAATGGGAATTTGTGCTTCCATAACCGGTTCTGAGGTCAGGAACTTCTGCCGGGGCAAACATTGCTGAAGGGGGTGGTTGGGTGACAAGGTGCATTCCTGCATTCCTGCATTCCTGCATTGGTGCATTCCTGCATTGGTGCATTCCTGCATTCCTGCATTCCTGCATTGGTGCATTCCTGCATTGGTGCATTCCTGCATTGGTGCATTCCTGCATTGGTGCATTCCTGCATTCCTGCATTGATAAATATCAACCCCTATCTTGATATTTCCCGGGGTCGGCAAGTTAGTTTATCTCAAATAATTTTCTAATTTTGCCACCTCCATTTGTTAACAGATTCACATTATGAGCGCTGAAAGCCTGATTCTCTTCTTTATCGTGGGGGCATTCCTGGTGGGTTTTGCCATTGTGTTTTCACATTACGTGGCCCCCAACTCCATAAATCCCCAGAAAGCCGAAGCCTACGAATGCGGTATTCCCACCGAAGGCCTTACCTGGCTGCAGTTTAATGTCGGATACTACCTGTTTGCCATTATCTTCCTGGTGTTCGACGTGGAAAGCGTATTCATTTTCCCATGGGCCGTCATTATGAAGGAAACAGGGATGACGGCTTTTATCGAAATCCTCATCTTCTTTTTCGTACTGGGGCTGGGACTTTTATATGCCTGGAAGAAAGGAGCTTTGAAATGGGAATAAAAAACATGAAAGAAGCGGATTTCCGCGACAATGAAACCCTCGAATTGTTCAAAAAATCAGGCGGGAATATTTTACTTACGACCATTGATGCCATTTTTGACTGGGGGCGTTCAAACTCTATCTGGCCGCTTACGTTTGCAACTTCCTGCTGCGGCATTGAAATGATGGCTGCCGGCGCTGCGCGTCATGATTTTGCCCGCTTCGGGATCGAAGTTTACCGTGCCAGTCCGCGACAGGCCGACGTCATCGTCGTTGCGGGAACCATTGTGAACAAGATGGCCCCCGTTCTCAAACGATTATATGACCAGATGTCGGATCCCAAATATGTGATCGCCATGGGCGCCTGCGCCGTTTCCGGCGGTCCTTTTTTTTATAATACCTATCATGTGATCCGGGGCGTTGATCATGTGATCCCGGTAGATGTATATGTGCCCGGTTGCCCGCCCCGCCCGGAAGCTTTGCTTTATGGCGTGATGCAGCTGCAGCGGAAGATCAAGCTGGAAACCATGCGCAGTCCGAGAAGTACCGATGATTTACTTAGATAATTTCCGAAGATGAATAACGAACAATTGAAGGAAAGAATCCTGGGCCTGGTTCCCGACGCAGAATTCCAGGAGAACAAACAGTTTCTGACCTTTCTCATCCCCCCGGCCCGACTTCATGCCCTTGCACAAAAGCTCAGAGATGAAGAAGACCTTGCTTTTGATTTCCTGTTTTGCCTCACAGGGGTCGACCTGATTAAACAGCTGATGGTGATCTATCACATGGAATCGACCAGGCATAAGCATCAATTGGTGCTGAAGGTGCAAACGGAGGATCGCTTGAATCCGGCCTTTGATACGGTTTGCGATTTGTGGAAGACCGCCGAATTTCACGAAAGGGAAGTATATGACCTGCTGGGCATCCGGTTCAACAACCACCCCGATCTGCGCCGGATCTTCCTCGATGAGGACTGGAAAGGCCATCCCCTTCGCAAAGACTATACGGATGAAGTTAACATCGTAGAACTATAAGGTATGAAAGAAGTCGTTAACCTGCCTGTGAAAAATATTGAGGAGGAGGAATACCATATTAATATGGGTCCTCAGCATCCTTCTACCCATGGAGTTTTAAGACTGGTCGTTTCCCTTCAGGGCGAGATCGTGAAAAGCCTGAAACCCCATTGCGGCTATATTCATCGCGGCATAGAGAAAATGTGCGAAAAAGACACCTATCCGCAGATCATCCACCTCACCGACCGTATGGATTATCTTTCGGCACACATTAACAACCACGCGGTTTGCATGCTGGTTGAAAAGGCACTTGAAGTGGAAGTCCCCGAACGGGTAAAATACATACGCACCATCATCGATGAACTGAACCGCATTGCCTCCCATCAGTTATGGTGGTGCAGTTTCGGCATGGACATGGGCGGACTGACCTGTTTCTTCTACGGATTGCGCGACCGCGAAAAAATTCTCGACATTTTTGAAGAATCTTTCGGCTCCCGGCTCCTGCATTCCTATTACACTCCCGGCGGACTGATGATGGACATACACCCCAATTTTCAGAAAAGCGTAAAGGATTTCATCGTGTATTTCCGCAAGAAGATCAAGGATTACGACGACCTGCTCACCGGCAACATCATCATGCAGGAAAGAACCAAAGGAGTCGGAATTTTGTCGAAGGAAGACGCCGTCAGTTACGGAGTCACCGGTCCCTCCGGCCGTGGCTCCGGCTTTTCATGCGATGTTCGGAAAAATCATCCTTACGGGGTTTATGATAAAGTGGAATTCAACGAAATCCTGATGCATGAGGGAGATACTTTTGCCCGCTACATGGTCAGGATGCATGAAATGCATGAATCCATGAAAATCATTGAACAGCTGATCGACAACATTCCGGCCGGCGATTATTCGGTTAAAATGAAAGCCGTGCTCAAACTGCCTGCCGGCGAATACTTCCAGCGGGTGGAAGCAGCCAGGGGCGAACTCGGGGTCTATGTATTAAGCGACGGGAATAAAACCCCTTTCCGCATGAAATTCCGTTCCCCTAATTTTTCAAACCTCAGCGCACTTGACCATATCAGCCGCGGAGGGAAAATTGCCGACCTCGTGGCCATTGGCGGATCCTTAGATTATGTTATTCCGGATATTGACAGATAATACCAACACGCTATGAATTTTAGCATATACGACTTTACCTCTTTCAACCAGTGGCTCGACAAACTTCTCTACGACAACCTATCCCCTTTCTGGGCGGTGGTCGTGGAAATGACCGTCATCGGACTGGTTGTTCTGCTCTTTTATGCGCTGATCGGCCTTTTTCTGGTGTATGCCGAACGCAAGGTTTGCGCTTTCATGCAGAACCGGGTCGGGCCGAACCGGGTCGGACCTTATGGCTTTTTCCAGACCATTGCCGATCTCATCAAGCTGCTGCTGAAAGAGCTGGTCCACATTAAAAATGCGGATAAACTGCTTTTCAATATTGCTCCGTTTATCGTGATCTGCGCTTCCTTTATGGCCATCGCGGCCATCCCTTTTGCCAAGGGACTGCATGCCATCGATTTCGACATCGGCATCCTTTATGTTATTGCCGTATCATCCCTGGGCGTTATCGGTGTCCTTCTGGCCGGATGGTCGAGCAACAACAAATATTCACTGATCGGCGCCATGCGTTCCGGAGCCCAGATTGTAAGTTACGAGCTTTCCGTAGGGCTTTCACTGCTCACCATCATTGTGCTGGCTGGAACCATGCAGTTTTCGCAAATAGTCGAAGGACAGGCGAACGGCTGGTTCATCTTCAAGGGACATATTCCGGCCTTCATTGCTTTCGTGGTCTTTTTGATCTCAAGCACCGCCGAAACCAACCGGGGGCCTTTCGACCTGGCCGAAGCAGAATCTGAACTGACCGCCGGATTTCATACTGAGTACTCCGGGATAAAATTTGCCTTTTTCTTCCTGGCAGAATATATGAACATGTTTATCGTGGCATCCATTGCTGCCACCGTTTTCCTGGGCGGATGGATGCCTTTCCATGTCAGCGGCTGGGAAGGGTTCAACCATGTGATGGATTTCATCCCTCCCCTCATCTGGTATTTCGGAAAGACCTTCTTCGTCATCTTTCTTATGATGTGGTTTAAATGGACTTTCCCCCGCTTAAGGATTGATCAGTTGTTGACACTGGAATGGAAATATTTATTGCCCATCAACCTGGTCAATATTCTTATCATGGCATTTGTTGTATTAATGGGTTGGCATTTTTAAAACTATGAGCAGTTTCTTTAAATATTTTACAGATATCTTCCATGCGGTGAAGTCTCTCCTGACGGGGATGAAAGTAACCGGAAGATATTTCTTCAGTCCGTGGGAAATCGTAACCCAGCAGTACCCGGAAAACCGGAAGACGCTGAAAATGTACGAGCGGTTTAAGGGGGAAGTGATCATGCCGCACAATGAGCGCAATGAACACCGCTGCACCGGTTGCGGAATTTGCGAAACCAATTGCCCCAATGGTTCCATTGAGATACTCCAGGGCAGGATTGAAACCCCCGAAGGCAAGAAAAAACGCATCATCGACAAACACATCTACCATCTTGGCATGTGCACTTTTTGCGGACTCTGCATCAAGACCTGCCCTTCCGATGCGCTGGCATGGGGACAGGAGTTTGAGCATGCGGTTTTTGACCGTTCCAAACTGACCAAGATTTTAAATCAACCCGGTTCATCCATCATTAAAGATATAGTAGAATGACGACCAATCAATTGATGTTTGCAATCTTTGCCGCAGTCATCCTCGTTTTTTCCATTTTAACGGTAACCAGCCGTCGCATTCTCCGGGCTGCCACTTTTCTCTTATTCGTGCTCGTGGCTACCGGGGGTATGTATTTCCTGCTGAGGTTTAACTTTCTGGCTGCCATCCAGCTTACCCTGTATGCCGGCGGCATTGTGGTGCTGATCATTTTTTCCATCCTGCTTACCAGTCATATTGCCGAGAAACTGGAAGCCCCGGGCTGGAAGAAAATCATTCCGGCTTTTCTTGCCGCAGCTTCGGGAGCCGTGATCTGTACCATCACCATCCTGCAGTACGACTTCCCGAAAGAAATAGCCAGCGCCGACCGTACGGACATCAGGCTCATTGCAAAAAGTCTGATCAGCACTGAAAAATTCGGATATGCCCTTCCTTTTGAAGTGATCAGTATTTTACTGCTTGCCGCCATGGTGGGAGCCATTATCCTTGCAAAGAAACGTAAAGACTAAATTTAATAATTGACAGTATGTTTGAAGGCGTTCCATTATCCTGGTTTCTGATTACCGGCACCCTGATGTTTTTCGTGGGTGTTTACGGCTTCCTGGTCAGAAAGAACCTGATCACCATTCTGATGTCGATCGAATTGATTCTGAATTCGGTCAATATCAATTTTGTGGCATTTAACAAGATCCTTTACCCGGATCATTTGGAAGGGATGTTTTTCACGATATTCATCATCGCGGTAGCCGCCGCGGAAGCTTCTGTCGCGATTGCCATCATCATCAACATATACCGTCGGATCGTGAATATCGACGTAGAAAAGATGAATGAAATGAAGTATTAATCAGCCCCCACCCCCAACCCCTCCCCCCACGGGGGGAGGGGTTGGGGAGGAGGTTACAAAACAACAATATGATTGATTTCAGTTACACTGCCCTGATCCTGCTGATCCCGCTTTTCCTGTTCGTGCTGGTCGGCCTATTCGGAAACCGGTTTAAGCCCCTGGTATCGGGCGTGATCGGCACCTCGGGATTGTTCTTCATCTGGGTACTTTCCCTGGTGACGGCATACAGGTATTTCTTTGTGCTTGAAAAAGCAGCCGACGGATCATTCCAGAAATTGCTGGCCGTAAATACCGTATGGCTCCATCTCACCGATAAACTTCATATCGATATGGGCGTACTTCTGGATCCCATCTCTGTCATGATGCTGATCGTAATCACCACCATTTCGTTTATGGTTCATCTTTATTCCATCGGGTATATGAAAGGGGAAAAAGGATTTTCACGATTCTTTGCCACCCTTTCGCTGTTTAGTTTTGCCATGCTCGGCCTGGTGGTAGCCACCAATATTTTCCAGATGTATATTTTCTGGGAGCTGGTTGGCGTTTCCTCTTATCTCCTCATCGGATTCTATTACACGAAAGACAGCGCCGTAGCCGCTTCCAAAAAAGCTTTTATTGTTACCCGCTTTGCCGACCTTGGGTTCCTGGTGGGCATCCTCATTCTGTCGGTCACCACAAAAACTTTTGATTTTATTACCCTTACCAGCTCCAACAGTCCTGCTTTTTCGTCGGGACAGGGGATTTGGTTTCTGGGGATGTCGACCATGACCTGGGCCATGATCTTTGTGTTCATTGGCGGAGCCGGGAAATCAGCCATGTTCCCGCTGCATATCTGGCTTCCGGATGCCATGGAAGGGCCCACTCCGGTATCGGCACTCATTCATGCCGCAACCATGGTCGTTGCCGGGGTTTATCTGGTAGCCCGCATGTTTCCGATATTCATTCATGAACCTTCAGCCCTGGATGTGGTTGCCTGGGTCGGTGCCTTCACATCCCTGTTTGCGGCGGTGATCGCCTGTACCCAGTTTGACATCAAACGGGTGCTGGCTTATTCGACCATGTCGCAGATTGGCTATATGATGCTTGCCCTGGGTGTTTCGGGTTTTGGAGGCCATGAAGGACTTGGATATATGGCCTCTATGTTTCACCTTTTTACCCACGCTTTTTTTAAAGCCTTGTTATTCCTTGGAGCCGGCGCCATCATCCATGCCGTTCACAGTAATTATATGAATGAAATGGGTGGCCTCAGGAAATACCTGCCCATCACCCACCTTACCTTCCTGGTAGCTTGTCTGGCCATCTCGGGAATTCCTCCTTTTTCTGGTTTTTTCAGCAAGGACGAAATCCTGGTAGCCGCTTTCCATCACAGCAAAGTACTGTTTACCATTGAATATATCGTGGCCGGTCTTACCGCTTTTTATATGTTCCGTTTGTACTACTCCGTTTTCTGGAGGAAAGAAGCGCAATACCATCACACACCGCATGAAGCCCCGGCTACCATGACCATTCCCCTGATCATTCTGGCCATCGGGGCTGCCTTTACCGGCTTTATTCCTTTTTCCAAACTGGTTACTTCCGACGGATTGCCTTTTCAGGTACACACCGAATGGATGATTGCCCTTCCCTCCATTTTTGTTGCCCTCGTGGGTATTCTTGTCGCCACACTGCTTTACCGGAAAGAATCCCCCATGCCCAAGAAGATTACCCTTTCGCTGGGAACTTTTTATACGGCGGCCTATCATAAATTCTATATCGATGAAGTGTATCTCTTCATCACCAAAAAGATCATTTTCAATTATATTTCCCGGCCGATTGCCTGGTTCGACCGCCATATTGTAGATGGGGCCATGAACGGAATCGCCTATGTGACCAATGAAACATCCGTAGGAATCAGGAAACTGCAATCCGGGCAACTTCAGCAGTATGCGCTGGTTTTTGTTTCCGGGGCGGTTTTCCTCGCCTTGTTATTCATTTATTTATGGACCAATTAATCCTGTAGCATAATGAGTATTCTGACCTTGTTTATCATCATACCGGTTCTTACCGTAATTGGGATCTTGTTTTCCAGGAACCACATGCAGGTAAAATGGACTTCGGTGGTTGGGATGAGCCTTCAGCTTATCAATGCCATCGTGCTGATATTCCTGTACCTTGCAGCCCGCAGGGCGGGAAATACCGATGAAATCCTTTTTGCTCAGGACAATGTTTGGTATGAAAGCCTGAACATTCATTTTTTCATCGGGGTGGATGGCGTTTCGGTTGCCATGATTGGACTTACTTCCCTGGTGGTCTTTGCCGGAATTTTCGCCAGCTGGGACATCGTGGATCTTCCCCGTGAGTTTTTCATTTCCCTGATCCTGCTCGCATCCGGCGTTTTCGGCTTTTTCATTTCCCTCGACCTCTTTACCATGTTCCTGTTTTATGAACTGGCCGTAATCCCGATGTATCTTTTAATTGGCATCTGGGGCAGCGGACCCCGGCATTATTCAGCCATGAAGCTGACCCTGATGCTGATGGGCGGTTCAGCCTTTATTTTACTGGGCGTACTGGGATTGTATCTGAACTCTGCCCCGGGCGGAGGTCCCCTTACTTTTGATTTGATTAAAATTTCAAAGGAACAGATTCCGCATCATGTTCAGATGTTCCTCTTTCCTTTTCTCTTCGTAGGTTTCGGGGTGCTCGGTGCGTTGTTTCCGTTTCACACATGGTCGCCCGACGGTCATGCTTCAGCCCCTACCGCAGTTTCCATGCTTCATGCCGGGGTTCTGATGAAACTCGGAGGATATGGCTGTTACCGGGTTGCGGTATTTTTATTGCCGGAAGCCGCCCATGAAATGGCCTGGATTTTCATTATCCTGACCACCATCGGGGTTATTTACGGAGCCCTGGGAGCCGTTTGGCAGAAAGACCTTAAGTATATCAACGCCTATTCCTCTGTGAGCCATTGTGCCCTTGTACTCTTTGCCATCCTGATGTTTAATGAAACGGCCATGAACGGAGCCATCCTCCAGATGATCTCTCACGGGATCATGACGGCCCTCTTCTTTGCGCTCATCGGGATGATCTACGGAAGAACCCATACCCGCTATATCAATGAAATGGGCGGACTGATGAAAGTCATGCCTTTCCTGGCCGTGGCTTATGTCATTGGCGGTTTGGCCTCCCTGGGACTTCCGGGATTCAGCGGGTTTGTAGCTGAAATGACCATTTTTGTCGGAGCTTTCCAGAATGCAGATGTTTTCCATAGGGTTGCCACGATCATTGTAGCCTCTTCCATCGTAGTAACGGCAGTGTATATTCTCAGGGTTGTGGGAATATTGTTGCTCGGAAAAATCAGAAATGAAGCGTTTAACGAAATAAAAGATGCCCGTTGGGTTGACCGTATCAGTGTTGTGGCGCTGATACTGGGGATCACCATCATAGGGGTGGCCCCCCTGTGGCTGTCGGATATGATAGGCGGTGGGCTGGTACCCGTTATGCATAAAATATTGATGGTTGTGCCGGTGATAATACATTAGACCCCTCCCCCGGAGGTAATAATATTAATTTAAAAAGTTTTGAACGATGCTGATCATGAGACATGAATTACTGCTGATAGCGATCACAGTAATCTTATTGATTGTCGAGATTTTCCTGCCTGCCGACCGGAAACATAAGATCATTCTGCCTGCCATCCTGCTGATGACCCTTGTGACCATAGCCGGATTTCTGCCTGGCGACAGCGGAATATTATTTGGCGGGATGTATAAGACAAACCCCCTGACACTGCTGTTAAAAAATATTCTGAATACAGGCGTACTGATTGTTTTTATTCAATCGGTCGACTGGCTGAAAAAACCCGAAAACAAGGAAAAGGTCAGTGAATATTTCCTGCTCATGCTTTCCACCCTCATCGGGATGAATTATATGATCTCGGCCGGAGATTTCCTCATGTTCTATATCGGGCTTGAACTTGCAACCATTCCCATTGCAGCGCTGGCCGCCTATGAAAGGTACAAGGAAAAATCAGCAGAAGCAGGGGTAAAATTGATTTTCACCTCCGCCTTATCTTCAGGGATTCTGCTTTACGGCTTGTCGATGATTTACGGAACCTGCGGCACCATGTACTTTGAAGATGTGGCCCCGGCTATTACGGGCGCCCCCCTACAGGTGCTGGCTTTTATCTTTTTCTTTGCCGGCATGGCGTTCAAACTCTCACTGGTCCCCTTCCATCTCTGGACCGCCGACGTTTATGAAGGCGCCCCCGTCAATGTTGCCTCTTATTTATCCGTTATTTCAAAAGGGGCTGCCGCATTTGTTTTTACCATTATCCTGTACACCGTTTTTGCAAAAATTGCCGTTCTCTGGAGTGATGTGATTTATGTAATTACCATTCTTACCATTACCCTCGGCAACCTGTTTGCCATGCGTCAGCAGAACCTGAAACGGTTTCTGGCATTTTCCTCCATTGCCCAGGCTGGTTTCATTTTACTGGGTGTTATCGGTCAAAGCCAGCTGGGGATGACCACCGTTATTTATTTTGTTCTGGTTTATATTTTCAGTAACCTTGGCGCTTTCGGCGTGGTTGCCATCATTTCAAACCGCACGGGAAAAGAGAACATCGACGATTATGACGGGCTTTACCGCACGAATCCGAACCTCAGCCTGGTGATGATGCTCGCCCTTTTTTCCCTGGCCGGAATCCCGCCCCTTGCTGGATTTTTCGGGAAGTTCTTCCTTTTTACCGCCGCTGCCCGACAGGGTATGTACATCCTGGTTCTGATAGCCCTTGTGAATACCATCATTTCATTGTATTATTACCTGCTTGTGATCAAAGCCATGCTGCTAAACAACAGCGATCAGCCCATCGCATATTTTAAAAGCGATGCTTACACCCGGCTTGGACTTCTCCTTTGCATTGCAGGTATGGTTATCATCGGATTTGTGAGCCCGGTTTATGAAATGATATTGAACCTCAGCTACGGATTGTATTAATGTTAAATTATGGCACTGACTAAAGGCAAACATCAGATCGCGGAGATCGCAGGCGTAAATTGCAGCACGGTGGAAACCGGACTGAGCGAAGAAAGAATGAACTTTCTGAAAGACCTTCTCGAATTCAACGGATATGCCGTTCAAACGGAAACGGAAAAATCAAAGGAAGGCAGCAGCCTCGGCACTTTCGTGATCGGAATTACCGACCTCCTTTTCAATCCCATGATTGCAGTATACCAGAAAAAACTCTTACGCAAAGACGGGAAAGTGGTAAGTCCGGCATACTGGAATCAATGGCCTGATCAATGGGAGATTCCGTACTGGCAGATCAAACGCTGAACAAATGCAGAAATTTTCTAAATATTTCTCCTATTTCGTAATCCTTCTTTACTTCTTCCTGGGAATTTTTATCCTCCTCAGCCCAAGGTTTCAGTATCTTTCTACCGAAATAAAAACGATTTTTGCCATCTTCCTTTTTTTATACGGCGCTTTCCGTTTGGCCAGGATTTGGACCAAAAGCAGGGAGAAAGAAGAGGAGTAGCCGATTTTCCTTGACAAATCGCCTTTTAGAATGTACTTTTATCCCTGAAATTTAGGATAGACTATAATAAAATTAATAAATTTGTGTTTTCTAACTATAAAAGAACTGATTTTTAGTTCATAAGCCTGTAAACAAATGAAAGCCAAAAGCTCTTTTTTCCTGATGGCAGGGTTGGGCATTTCCCTGCTCCTTTCTTCTTGTGGCGGCAATTCCGGACAGAAGGAGCTGGATACCCCCACGGCCGGAACCATTAAAGTGGGAATTGATGATTCCTACCGCTTATTGCTGGAGGCCGAAATTTACACCTTCGAGTCTCTGTATACCCGGGCACACATCCAGCCGGTTTATAAAAATGAAGTGGATGTTATCAATGATTTTATCAACGATTCAATGCCGCTGATCATTGTGAACCGGAAGCTGACCGAAAAACAGGAAAAATACCTTAACTCCATACAATATATCCCGAGAACGACTTTGATCGCTCAGGATGCCCTGGCCCTGATTGTGAACCGGGAAAACAAGGATACGACCTTCTTCTACGAGCAGGTGAAGGAAATCCTCAAAGGAAAAATAACGAACTGGAAACAATTGAATCCAAAATCAGGATTGACAGACATTAAAGTGGTGTTCGACAATTTCAAATCAGGAAATCCCCGCTATTTTAAAGAAAAATTCGAGATCGACTCCTTCCCTTCAAATTGTTTTGCCGTCCTCGACAATGCTGAAGTAATAGCGTATGTCGAAAAAAACAAAGGAGCCCTGGGGATTATCAGCGTCAACTGGATCAGCGATCCCAAGGATACCATTTCCCACGGATTTCTTCAAAGGATAAAAGTTGCCGGTATCGCCATTGAAGGCGATAATGATCCCGGCACCAGATTTTACAGGCCTTTCCCCGGCTACATTGCGGAAGGATCGTATCCGTTTTGCCGGTCTGTTTATTGTATCAACCGTCAGCCATATACCGGAATGGCCTATGGCTTTTCGTCTTTCATTGCCGGGGAAAAAGGACAGATGATCGTACTTCATTCCGGACTGGTGCCCGCCGCCATGCCGGTTAGACTCGTAGAAATTAAAAAACAGTAACCCAAGGAGATTTAATATGCAGAATTTTTCCAGGAAATTATCTTTATGGCTGGTGGCGATTTTTTTTCAGCTTGCCATGGTATCCCAGGCTCAGAATTTAAAAACGGCCATTCAGCTTACCAAAAGCGAACAGTTCTCTGCCGCTGCTTCCATATATATTAAGTTGATCGGCCTGACGCCGACAGACGGGGATATTTATTATTATTATGGAAGGAATTGTCTGGAAAAATATTTTGCCGACACCCTGAATGTTTCTTTCTCGGAAAAAACAGACTCCGCCAGGGCGATCTTCAAGCTCGGGATCAGAATGGACCCCGCCGACCCCCTCAATTTCGTCGGATTGGGAAGCCTTAAACTGATTGCCAAAGATCGTCAGGGCGCTCAGGCTGAATTTGACAAAGCGCTGGCATTGTTGCCATCCAAGGCCAATAAAACCATCAAGATGGCACCCGAGCGACAGGCAAAAGTGCTGATCCAGATGGCCGAAACTTTCGTGATCGCGAATATCCGCGACACGACCTCCGCCTTCGAATGGTTGCGTATGGCCGAAAAACTTGACAACAAAGACCCGGAATTATACCTTGTCTGGGGAGATTTATATTTTTACCTGCTGAATGATGGTTCAAAAGCCATTTCCAACTATAATTTAGCCCAGGGGCTTGATCCGAACTCCCCGGAGGCCAAGTTGAAAATTGGTCAGCTCTGGCTGCGTGCCAGGCAATATACCACAGCTTTGAATTATTATCAGGAAGTGGTGAAAATGGATTCCATGTTTGCGCCCGCTTACCGTGAACTCGGAACCTTGCTTTCCAGGGCAGGCCGTCAGGAAGAAGCCAAGCTCAATTTCTCCAGGTTCCTCGAACTTTCGCGTAACATTTCCGCCCGCAAACAATATGTGAACACCCTGATCGACCTGGGCGATTATGAGGAGGCCATCAATCAGCTGATGGAGATCCTTAAAGTGGATGATTCGGATAATGACGTGAACCGGGCGCTCGCATATTCCTATTACGAAACCCAGCAGTACGAAAAAGGCCTTGAATACATTAAAAAATTTATTGCCAAAGCAAATCCTGAAAAGATCCGCTCCCTCGATTATGCCTATTTTGGCCGTTTGCTCTCGAAAATGAGAATGGACTCCCTGGCCCCCGAACAACTGATGAAAGCGTATTCCCTGGACACTTCCAAAACCGAATACATTTCGGAAGCAGCGCTTTGCTGTACCCGGTTTAAATTGTACGACAAAGCAAAAGATTTATACGAACTGAAGATCAGGCAGAAAGCCGGTGGCCCCATCGATTTTTATAATCTTGGGAAAGTTTATTACAGTCTTCAGGATTATCTGAAGGCAGATACAAACCTGGCCATCTTCAATAACATGCAGCCCGACTATGTACCCGGGTGGATATGGAGGGCCAGGGCCAAGTCAAACCTGGATCCTGACAGCAAAGAGGGTTTAGCCAAGCCTATTTACGAAACCATTCTTGAAAAAACCATGGTCGATACGGTCAAATATACCAAAGACCGCAGCGAAGCTTATTATTTTCTGGCATATTATAACTTTTTACAATACAGCCAGACGAAGATTAAAGAATTTGCCCTGAAAGCGATCGCCTATAGCAATATGGTCATTGCCATTGATCCGACCGATGACAGGGCTAACAAGGCAAAACAGATCATCGATAACCTCAAAAAGTACATGAATTAAGATGTTCTTTGTTTTCACAAGATATTTTTATATTTTTGCGGTCAATTCACAATAGAAATCAACTAATCTATTCATTTTTCAAACTTAAATTTCATTACGATGAGCAAGAAAAATAAAAAAGGCGGATCCTTAGGTGACGCTATGCAGTCAACATTCACCGTTGTAGCGATTCTCGTGGCTGTAGCTGCCGGCTATCTGGTTCATAAACTGATCATGGGTAACCCGGTAAACTTTGAAGGTAACAACCCGGAAGGCTCTCCGCTTCCCGGTAACTACCTGGGTATTATTTACAAAGGAGGGGTTATTGTTCCTTACCTGATCGCCCTTAACCTGCTGGTAATTATTTTCTCCTTTGAAAGAGGGATTACCTTAATGCGTGCCAAGGGAAAAGGTAAAATCAATGTTTTTGTAAAGAGCCTTCAGAATCTTCTCGATTCTGATAAGATTGAAGATGCAGTTTCTGCCTGTGACAAACAGCGTGGATCACTTGCCAACGTAATGAGGGCCGGTCTTATGCGTTACCGTATTCTGCAGAATGACGTACACCTTGTAAAAGATCAGAAAATTCTGGCGCTTCAGAAGGAATTTGAAGAGGCTACCGCCCTCGAATTGCCGATGCTTTCGCGCAACCTGGTCATCCTTTCCACGATTGCTTCGATCTCCGTGTTAACCGGTCTCATGGGAACGGTACTCGGGATGATCAAGGCCTTTGCAGCCCTTGCCACCGCCGGCGCGCCCGACGCACTCGCATTGGCAAACGGAATTTCAGAGGCCCTTATCAATACCGCTTTCGGTATTTTCGGCTCCCTGCTGGCCATCGTGATGTACAATTATTTTTCTACCCAGATTGACAGCTTTACTTATAAAATTGACGAAGCCGGATTCAGCCTGGTTCAATCATTTGCAGCTGGTACCAAGTAATTAAAAAGTAGAACTCCATGCCAAAAATTAAAGCTCCCGCAAGATCTCCGCATATAGACATGACGCCTATGGTGGATTTGTTTTCCTTGCTGCTTACTTTTTTCATGTTAACTACCTCGTTTCGCCCCCAGGAAGCGGCCCCGATTACAACCCCGGCTTCCGTTTCTGAAAAGCAGGCTCCGGACAATGATATCATGACGATTTTCATTTCCAAAGAAGGGAAAGTGTTCTTTAACATTGATAACGGAAGAGATACTTCTACCCATTTCAGGGCTAAGTTGCTGCAGAAAGTTGGTGAACAATACAAGTTAACCTTTACGCCAAAAGAATTGGATAAATTCGGAAAGATGTCTTCTTTCGGAATGCCCATTAAGAATATCAAAGCCTGGATCAAGGAATCTGATTCAAAATTGCGGGATAAACTGCAAGTTGGTATTCCGATGGATTCGACGGATAACCAGCTTGCCTGGTGGGTGCGTCTTGCACGTCTGACCAATATCAACGCCGAAGTGGCGATCAAAGCAGATGGCGAAACCAAGTATACGGATGTAAAGAAAATCATGGACCTGTTGCAGGAAAACAAGGTAAATAAATTCAATCTCGTTACCAACCTTCAGAAAGAGGATGTCACATTAAAAGACATTCCGGTTAAGTAACTCGATTTTAATCCCTAAAAGAAAAACCATTATGGGTGAAATAATAGTTGAAGAAAAAGGGAAAAAAGGCGGTAAACGAAAAGCGAAGAAACACAGTACCCGCATCGACATGACCCCCATGGTCGACCTGATGTGCTTGCTCATCACTTTCTTCATGCTTACGACTGCCTTTAGCAAGGCCAAAGTCATGGTCATTACCATGCCCGAAAAGGATGACAATCAGAAAACACCGGATAAACCTAGGATTTCAGGTGCACGTACTTTGAACATCATTCTGACCGGCGATGATAAAGTCTATTACTATCAAGGACTTGCCGATCCCAAAAAACTGCCGCTACCCACTGTCGTCAAAAGTAATTTCAGCAAAGATGGCATCCGTAAAGTTCTTTTGCTGAGAAACAAAGACCTGTTTACGAAAATTGCGGAATACCGCCAGAATCGCTTGACCGGAAAACTGGTCGTGGCGGACACAACAGCTGACAATGCGATCAACAGATTTAAAAAAGATGATAAAAAGGGACCGATCGTACTGATCAAAGCTGACGAAAAAGCAAAGTATAAAGACATCATTAATATCATCGATGAAATGGCTATCTGTAATATCGCGAGCTATGTCGTGGTGGATCTTGCACCCCTTGAGCTTGAAATGTTAAAGAATGCCCCTAAATAATCAAAGATGGTCGTGTTTAACACTTTAAAAAAGTAGTGTATGGCAATTGAAAAACAGCATGTTGAATCGCTGGAGGAAATTGTTTTTAAGGGCAGGAACAAGGAATACGGCTCGTATCAACTTCGGATTAACTATAAAAGGTATGTTACCACTTCATTGATCATCGGACTTGTTATTTTAAGTGTGGTGGTGGGTTATCCACTGATCACGGCTTTTGTGAATAAAAGTAAACTTATCAGGGAAAAGGAAAGAGAAGTGGGTGTTACCATGGAGCGGATGAAACAGGAAGAAGCTCCTCCTCCCCCTCCTCCTCCTCCTCCTCCGGAAGCGCTCGTGGAAAAAGTGAAGTTTACCCCCCCTGTTGTAGTGGAAGATACTACCATTGAAACAGGCCTTACTTCCATGGATGACCTGAACAAGAAAACAAATACGGAAGCGCCTCCCGATGAAACTGAAGTGGAAGTTAAAGCCGAAAAACCACAGGTAATCGAACAACCTACGCAAACTGAAATTTTTACCGTGGTGGAAGAACAACCCGGATATCCCGGAGGTGAAAGCGCCCGCATTTCCTTCCTGCAGCAAAACATCAAATATCCCGAAGAAGCCAAAGAACTTGGCATACAGGGAAAAGTTTTTGTAACCTTTGTCGTTGAAGTGGACGGCTCCATTACGGATGTCAGAATACTGCGTGGTATCGGTGGCGGTTGTGATGAGGAAGCCAAGCGTGTGGTCAGGGCAATGCCCCGGTGGGTGCCCGGGAAACAACGTGGGGTGCCTGTACGTGTTCAGTTTAATTTGCCGATCAAGTTTACGCTTCAGTAAAACACTTGTTAATAATCTAAAAAACGACCCGAACACCGGGTCGTTTTTTTTTTGAAACATCCCTTAAATTTTTTACCTTTGGTTCAACCAAAACCATCATCTTATGAAAACAAAACTTTTACTATTTATCATTGGAATAACATTGTCACCCTATTTGTCGGGACAATCATTTATATGGGAAGCATTCGAAGGGGGCCAGATGCCACCCTCGGGATGGACCATCAGCGGAATACCGGACCAGTGGACCATCAATAACGGCAGCAACGCCGGAGGCACCGCCCCTGAAGGAATGTTTACCTATATCAGTCAAACCACAACCACGCGCCTGATTTCTCCTTCTGTAAATCTCACCGGACTGACCACCGTCAAAGTATCCTTTAAACATTTTTATGATTGGTATGCCAACCCGGCCCCAAAGGTAGGCGTTGCCACAAGGTCCCACGGCGGCACCTGGAATACGGTTTATGAAGTCACCCCGACCGGCAACCTGGGCCCGCAACAGATCGATGTCAACATTACCAACAGCGATGTAGGACAGGATGAATTTCAGATATGTATTTACCTGAACGGGAATATGTACAATCTGGATTATTATTATGTAGACAACATCCTTCTTTACAATCCGCTGAATAAAGATGGCGCCATGATCTCCCTGGCAGCCACCCCAACCTACTTTAAAGATCCGGTTCAGGTAAAAGGAACCATCATGAATGTAGGTACAACGGCCATTACTGAAGCGGAAATACAATGGCAACTCGACAATGGCATGGTGCATTCAAATACTTTCACCGGATTTTCCATTGCCACCCAGGAAACCTATGATTTTACCTGTACTGACCTGATGATGGCACTGATCGGAGCGCATAACCTGAAAGTATGGATCAAAAATGTCAACGGAAGTCCGGATGACTTTCTGCCAAACGACACCATGCAGAAAACCGTGAACCGTATTTGCCATATTGTGGACAAAACGCCTTTGTTTGAAGAATTTACAAGCTCTACCTGTAATCCTTGTGCAGTGTTCAATACGGGGTTTGTTCCCTGGTGCAATACCCACGAAGACCAGATCACCCTGGTTAAATACCAGATGAACTGGCCGGGTGCCGGAGACCCTTACTATACGGCTGAAGGAGGGGTCCGCAGGGACTATTACGGCGTGGGAGGCGTTCCCGACCTTTACTGTAACGGATCGGGCGTTCCGACATCCACCACCGCGGTTCAGGCTGCATTTGACCAGGCAGTTCAACAGCTGGGAATGATGAAAATAGCGACCACCCATACTTTATCCGGACATGTCATTTCAGTGAATGTCGCGGTATTACCACTCTATAATTTCCCCAATTCTCATGTTTATATCGTTGTGATGGAAAAAGTTACGCACAACAATGCAACCACCAACGGCGAAACAAGTTTTGAGCATGTTATGATGAAAATGCTTCCCGATGCCAACGGCACTTCCCTGGATTTCACCGACCGGGTTCCGGTTAATATAACCGAAACCTTTGACCTGACAGGCACCCATGTGGAGGAATGGAATGATCTGATCGTTGGGGTCTTTGTACAGGAGGGCGCATCAAAACTGGTTTACCAGTCGGCATATTCCCTTGAAAACGGAAATCTGGCCGATGAAGCCAGACTTGCCTCCATTTCAAAAGACGGTCAACCCATTGCAGGTTTTACTTCGGATGATTTCGATTATGATGTCCATCTCCCTGCTGGTACGGTGCTCGTACCTGAAATCACGGCAATCCCTGTTGATGACAAAGAAACGGTGATCATCGTTCCTGCGAATGAACTCCCCGGGACGACCACCATCGACGTTTTTGCCGAAAACCTGATGGCCCATAACCTTTATTCAGTGAACTTTATCATCGATGGTGTGGGCATTGGAGAGCCCGGCAACCCCGGACTCCTGGTATATCCCAACCCCTCCGGCGGATTGATTTATTTCCAGCATGCCGAACATGCCTGCATAAACGTAACCTCCACCGACGGAACCGCAATCATGCGGGTAAACGATTTTACCGGAGCATCCCTGAACCTGAAATCGCTACCAAGTGGCGTTTACATTCTTTCAGTTGAAAAGCCCGACCACTCCATCTTCAGGAAAAAAATCGTCCTGCTGATGCAATAATCGAAAGCCAACTGCAAATCCGGGATGATTTCCATCCGTGAAATCATTTAAAAGCGACCTTGTTTAAGGTCGCTTTTTTATAATCCGGCGGAAGCGATGCCATGTGGAAAATTTACCGGATCAGCCCTTTTTTCTTGAAGTAAAATGTTGAAAAACAATGACCTAAAAGGACGTTATAATTTAGAATATTTCCAAAAGAAAACTTTAGTAACTTTGTTCTGTGAATTAATTAACAACGACCGATGATCACACTTGGATTACAGGAAAAAAACACCTTGCTGGCCGACGTGAACCAACGCAGCGGCGCCAACGTGCTCGAATGTTACCAGTGCGGGAAATGTGTTTCCACCTGCCCGGTTTCAAGCTATATGGATTTCCCTCCCCGCGAGATCATGCAGCTGGTTAAACTGGGAATGCGCAACGAAGTTTACATGGCCAATTCCACCTGGTTTTGCCTTACCTGTTCGGCCTGTTCCGGACGTTGCCCCCGCGAAATCGAAATCCCTTCCGTGATGGAAGCGATCCGCCATATGGCCATAGAGGAGAATTACATCAACGACTCTGCCAAGGTCAAGGAGATCAGGAAATTTCATGAGATCTTCCTCGATATGATCAAACGTTATGGCCGCAATTACGAACTCCGTATGATGGCCGAATTCAACATACGCACCCGCAATCTTTTTAAAGACATGCACCTGGCGCCCAAAGCCCTGATGAAAGGCAAAATTCCCTTAGGCGTGAAGCCAATGAAGAGTGCCAAAGCCATCAAACGAATGTATAAGCTCGCCGAAAAACTGGAAAAGAAGCATCAATAATCCGATTCCGACATGAAAAAAATAACTTATTTCCCGGGTTGTTCCGCACATGGTACCAGCGAAGAATTCGACGTCACCGTGAAGATGGTCATGAAGAGCCTGGAGGTGCAGATGGAGGAAATTCCCGACTGGAATTGCTGCGGGGCAACTTCTGCCCATACGATGAGCGAAAGCCTCGCCTATGCCCTCCCATTACGGAACCTTGTGCTGGCCGAAAAACTCGACAACACCACCATGGCCATCCCCTGCGCCTCTTGTTACCAGCGGCTTAAGGTGACCAAAGTGCATATGGATGAAAATCCAGCCCTGGCAAAGGAGATCAACTCAACCATCGTGGAAGAAGGAACATATAAGGGAAATGTGGAAGTGAAATCGATGCTTCAGTATTGCTATGAAGACATCGGTCTGGAGGCCATCAGGGCCAAAGTCACCAAATCACTGGCAGGGCTGAAACTGGCCTGCTATTATGGCTGCCTGCTTACCCGCCCGAAAGCAATTACCAGGTTTGACTCTCCCGAATATCCTGTTTCAATGGATCATATCGTGGAGGCACTGGGCGCAAAAGCAACGGAATTTGACTACAAAACCGAATGCTGTGGCGCCTCCTTTTCTATTTCCAATACCGAAGTGGTGATCAACCTCAGCGGACAGATCCTGGAAATGGCCAAAGAAAGCGGAGCGCATGCCATCGTGGTGGCCTGCCCCCTCTGTCAGTCGAACCTCGACATGCGCCAGCCCGATATTGAAAAGCATACCGGTAAAAAACTGGATATTCCGATCTTCTACTTTACACAGTTGATGGCCCTCGCCTTCGGAATGCCGGAAAAGGATATGATGTTCAGTAAGCACATCGTTCCCGTAGAAGGAGCACTCGCCCAGATCGGAAAGATAGAACCTGAACCTGAAAAAATAAAAAAACCCAGAAAAGCTGTCGAAGCAGAAAGTGAGGTTGAATAATGGCCAGAGTAGGAGTTTTCGTTTGTTTTTGCGGCGCCAATATCGGCGATTTCGTGGATGTTCCGCAGGTAGTGGAAGAAGCCAAACGGATCCGCGAAGTTAAATTTGCCATCGACTACAAGTACATGTGCTCCGATCCCGGGCAGCAACAGATCAGGGATGCCATCGCCCAGCACCGCCTGACTTCCATTGTGGTAGCCGCCTGCTCCCCCCGTATGCACGAAAAGACTTTCCGTAAAGCGCTTTCCGATGCCGGGATGAATCCTTACCTACTCGAAGTGGCCAACATCCGTGAACATTCCTCCTGGGTGCACCAGAAAGACAAAAAAGCGGCGACCGCCAAAGCTTCCGACCTGATCCGCATGGCGGTAGCCAAATCGATTGCCAATGAACAGTTGCATGAAATATCGGTGCCGGTTACCAAACGCGCCCTCGTGATCGGTGGCGGCATCGCCGGCATTCAGGCGGCCCTCGACATTGCCGATGCCCGGATCCCGGTGGTACTGGTCGAAAAAAGCCCCTCGATCGGAGGGAAAATGGCCCAGCTCGACGAGACCTTCCCGACGCTCGATTGTTCGCAGTGTATCCTGACGCCTAAGATGGTGGACGTGGCTTCCCATCCTTACATTGAGCTCATTCCCTATGCCGAAGTGCTCGAACTCGAAGGGTTTGTGGGAAACTACAAGGCAAAGATCAAAAAGAAAGCATCGTATGTAAATTTCAAGACCTGCACCGGCTGCGGCGCCTGCTGGCAGAAATGCCCCGTGAAGGTTCCCAATGAATACAACATGGGCATCGACAAGCGGAAAGCAATTTATACGCCTTTCCCTCAGGCTGTTCCTAACAAGCCCGTGATCGACGCCGAACATTGCACCATGCTCACCAAAGGAAAGTGCGGCATTTGCGCCAAGGTATGCGAAAAGGGATCGATCGACTATACGATGCAGGATGAGATCATCGAGCGCGAAATCGGCGCCGTGGTGGTCGCCACCGGCTACGACATGTGGGATCCCAAACCCTACGAAGAATACGGGGTTGGACGTTTCAAAGACATCATCACCTCGCTCGAGTTTGAACGCATGGTATCGGCCAACGGACCTACCAACGGACTTCCACTCCGCCCTTCCGACGGCAAGGTGCCGAAGAACGTGGTCTTCATCAAATGCATCGGTTCCCGCGACGAAGCCAAGGGAATAGAATATTGCTCGAAGATCTGCTGTATGTACACCACCAAACACACCATACTCTTGCATCACAAGGTGCACGATTCTCATGCCTATGTGTTTTACATGGACATTCGTGCTGCCGGCAAGGGGTATGAGGAGTTTGTAAAGAAAGCGCAGGTGGATACCGCTGCCACCTATCTACGGGGCCGGGTTTCAAAGATCTATAAAAAAGGAGACAAATTGATCGTAAGGGGCGAAGACGCCCAGATCGGACAGGTGGTGGAAGTGGTGGCCGACCTCGTGGTGCTGGCCACCGCGGTGATCCCGCCCGCCGGGAACCCCGATCTCGCCCGCTTGCTGGGTATCTCCTACGACAAATATGGTTATATGTCGGAAGCCCATCCCAAGCTCCGCCCGGTGGAAACTGCCAAAGCCGGAATTTTCCTGGCCGGCTGTACCCAGGCGCCCAAAGACATCCCCGACACCGTGTCGCAGGCTTCGGCCTGCGCAGCCAAAGTGTGCGGACTCTTTTCCGGCGATACCATGAAAAAAGACCCGATGGTTTCCACCGTGAACAACGAATTCTGTTCCGGCTGCCAGAACTGTGTGAAGGTTTGTCCTTATGGCGCCATCGTTACCGAGGAAGTGCCCCAGGGACATGGCTCGAAAGAGATGCGCACCGTGGCAAAGATCAACGAAGGCGTTTGCCAGGGTTGCGGTTCATGTGTGGCCATATGCCGTAGTATGGCCATCAGCCTGGCTGGTTTTACAGATCCTCAAATCATTAACGAGATAGTTTCAATCTGATGGAAGCAGTAGCAACAAATCAACTTGTAAGCATTGAAAAGCCTGAGATCACGGCCCCGCCCGACTGGGAACCGGTAATCATGGGCATCCTCTGCAACTGGTGTTCCTATGCAGGTTCCGATTTAACCGGAACCTCACGGATCCAGTATCCACCCAACATCCGCATCATCCGGGTGCCGTGTTCATCCCGGGTCGATCCCTGGTTTCTGATCAAATCGCTGCAAACCACGGCCGATGGCGTGCTTGTTTCAGGCTGTCATCCCGGAGACTGCCACTACATCAGCGGAAATTATTATGCCCGCCGCCGCTTCCTGGTGACCAAGAAACTGTTAAACTTCGTGGGTTTCCACGAAAACCGCATACAGTTCTCCTGGGTTTCGGCAGCCGAAGGCCCCAAGTTTGCCAAAGTGGTGGCAAAAGTCACCGAGGATATTAAAAAACTCGGTCCGCTTCATTTGTATAAAAAGGAAAATTTCGGGAAATAATGGACTACACAAAACAAATACAGGAGATCGTTTCCAGGCTTTTTGCCGAAGAGAAGATCGACGTTTTCGTAGGCTACCGCCTGACGGGTTTCGACGACAACCAGGTCCCGGTGCTGATCCGCGACGCGAAAGAGGTGCCCCTCCTGGTTTTCAACGATAAATCGGTGTTTAACCTTACCAATTATCTTAAACACGAACATACCCGGAATAAAAGGGTGGGACTGGTGGTGAAAGGATGCGACAGCCGTTCACTCAACCTCTTGCTTACCGAAAGCCAGGTGAAACGCGAAAAGTTATATGTGGTAGGCATAGCCTGCGATGGGGTGGTGGATGAGTCGGGTGCTAAAATGCAGAACTGCCTGGAATGTGTCGTTCCCGATGCCGTGGTTTTTGACGAGATGCTGGGCGCCCCCAAAGGAAACAAGGCTTATATGGTTAATGTCGATATCGATGAGTTGGACTCCAAAGGACTCGTCGAACGCCGTACCTATTTCGAAGAAGTATTTGAAAACTGTATCCGCTGCAATGCCTGCCGCCACTCTTGTCCGCTATGCTATTGTGCCAAATGCTGCATCGACCAGGAAACAGCAAGCTTGTATAACGGCTCCAACACCACTTCAAGCGCCTTCCATGCATTGATGACCTGGTCGCTTCACCTGGCTGGCCGTTGCGTCGATTGCCGCAATTGCGAAAAAGCCTGCCCGAGCCACCTGCCTTTGCATCTGCTGCATAAGTGGAATGAGCGCGTGATCTACGAGAACTTCCAGGAACACCTCGCCGGCGTGCACGAAGACGACCGTGGTGCTTTTTACAAATACAGCATGCAGGATCCCGATGATTTTATTATGTAATTCCTCCTTCTGTTATGAGCGTTGAAACCTTTGTTACCGATCAAGCTGGCTTGCAGAAATTCTACGAAGCCATCATTGCAAAAAACGAAACCTACGCACCGGTTGAGAAATTTGGGAAATTCGATTTCAAACAGGTAAAAAGCCTGGCTGAATGTGATCCCGATTCACCCATTGCCAGGACCATGAGCGCGAAACCGCTGTTTTTCCCGCGGGCGGCCAAAATCATGAAATATACCGCTACCAGCGCCGGTACCGAAGTGAAGGAAACCGACGGCGACGCCCTGGCCGGAAAGCGCGTGATCCTGGGGATGAAACATTGCGACGCCCGCAGCTTGCAAGTGCTCGACAAGGTTTACAACTGGGATTACATCGACACCGACTATCAGAACCGCCGCCTGAACACCGTGGTGGTCTCCACCCGTTGCGACAAAGCCGAATTGCATTGCTTTTGTACTTCCCTCGATTATGATGTGGAAATCCTCGATGCGATGGATGTGCTGGTAGTGAATGGCACCGACGGAAAAATCTTTATCAAGGCAAGGAGTGAAAAAGGGGAGACCTTCCTGAAAGAAAACCTGATTGATCCGTCATCCGGCATCGCCCATCCGTCATCAGAAGAGGAAATAAAGAAACAGTACGACAGATTTGCAGCATCTTTCCGCCTCAGGATGGATTACAAGCAGGTAAACGAGAAGCTCTCGAAGATCTTCGACACGCCGGAGTTTGAAGACGTGTCGGCCAACTGCGTGAGCTGCAATACCTGTGCCTTCGTCTGCCCTACCTGCCACTGCTTCAAAATCTCCGACGAGAAAGTGAAGGATACCGGCCTGCGCTACAAAAGCTACGACTCCTGCAACAACGGCTACTTCACCCTTATGGCCGGCGGTCACAATCCCCGTCCTGCCAAATACCGCCGCTGGCGTCAGCGTGCCATGCACAAATTCGTGTACTACAAGGAGCGATTTGGCGAAAACCTCTGCGTGGGTTGCGGAAAATGCACCACGTTCTGCCCGGTGAACATCAGCATTTTTGAGGTGGTGAATCAGGTTTCCGCTACTACAATTCAGTAATGCAAACAATGCAAACAATGCAGGAATACAGGAATATTTTTTTATCATTTCACCATTTTGTTATTTAATTTTTATGGAACAGTTGCTCGTGCCGATGATCTGCAAGATCGATAAAGTAATTCAGGAAACCCCCGATATCCGTACCTACAGGCTGAAATTCAAGGAAGAGGGTATGATGGAAAAATTCCACTGGATGCCCGGGCAATTTGTGGAATTTTCACTGCTCGGTTCCGGCGAATGCACCTTCTGCATCGCCTCTTCCGTGACCCGCAAAGGATATTTTGACTGCTCCGTCAAACGTGCAGGGATCGTCACGGCCGACATCCACACACTTCTCGAAGAGGGCGATGAGGTGGGTATCCGCGGGCCTTATGGGAACTGGTTCCCGCTCGATGAGATCAAGGGAAAAAACCTCTTGTTCGTCGGCGGAGGCATCGGTCTTGCCCCCCTGCGTTCGCTCATCCAGTATTGCATCGACAACCGCAGCGAATATAAAGATTTCACCATCCTTTACGGAGCCCGGACATCTGCCGATATGTGCTACAAGGAAGAGATCAGGGAATGGGAGGCGGATAAAAGCCTTAAAGTAATCCTTACCATCGACAAGCCTGAAGATACCTGGACTTCAAACGTGGGGGTTGTTCCTAAAATTCTCGAAGAAGTGGTTAAGCCGGTGATCGAAAACACCAAGGTGATCACCTGCGGACCGCCCATCATGATCAAATACACCATACAGTCGCTCCTGAAGCTTGGTTTCGCCGACAAGGACATCATTACCACCCTCGAGATGAAAATGCAGTGTGGGCTCGGAAAATGCGGCCGCTGCAACATCGGCTCCACCTATGTGTGCAAAGACGGCCCGGTGTTCACCAACGAGCAATTGAAATCGCTGCCGGACGAGTTTTGATCCGCTTACTGCGGAAAGAATAGGAAAGGTTAAGTTTTTTGTTTTCATATTACTTCATTAAGGAAACCATGAGAAGTAACTTTTTTCTTTTCCCATTGGTATTATTTACCATTCAAACTGTTTACGGACAAGACTATTCAAAGCATATTTCCAATGACTCAACAGTATCGGTTAAGCCTGTTGTAAAAGCAGAACGCCGTTGGGGTGATTTGGGTATTGGATTCGGACTTGATTATGGAGGTTTGATCGGGGTAAAAGCCACCGTTTACCCGATTTCCTATATGGGAATTTTTGCTTCCGGAGGATGGGAGCTGGTAGGCCTGGGATGGAACGTTGGTTGCCTCGGGCGAATTATCCCAGCCGATGGCAAACATGGAGTACGGCCTTTTCTGAAGTTGATGTATGGAGTGAACGGAGTGACTAAAGTGACTGGGAAAAGTGTTTACGATAAGATGTTTTTCGGGCTTACCGTTGGCCTTGGTTTGGAAACCAGGTTTGGGAAACGAAAGAAAAGCGGACTTAACATTGATCTGAATTTTCCGTTTCGTTCACCGCAATATTTTGATCAGGTCGCCCGTATGAAAAGTGATCCGCAAATCAAAATGACCAGTTCCACGATCCCGGTCGCCATTTCATTTGGGTACAACATTGAGTTCTGACATTTCGCTTGATTTTCCCGGTTGGAGATTGTGATCAATCAGGGTTGATGTAGCCCTTCAGCGCATCCACGTATTGTTCAAAAGCTGCTATACCCGCTGGTGTGATCCGGCAGTTGGTTCGGGGCATTTTACCCCTGAACGATTTTTCCACCGTTATGTAGCCTGCTTCGCGAAGTTTGTCGATCTGTACACTGAGATTTCCTGCCGTAGCGCCGGATTTTTCCCGGAGAAAAACAAAATCTGCCTCTGCTGCACCTATGAGCAGAGAGATTACAGCAAGACGAAGCTGTGAATGGAGCAATGGATCCAGTTCCTTAAACATTGCGCCGGTCTTTTCGGTTAAGCAGATGTCCTGGAATGACAAATCCGGCGATTGCCGAAACACACAGGACAAACTGCTGAAACCCGGGAACGCCTGTCTTGTGCAGGCTGAATAGCAGGATGAATGATGCGGCAAAACAGATCATTCCTCCAATGACCAGTGGCCGGAAATCGTAGGCTTTGCCGCAAACAAACAGGGCGAACCCATACAGGCAGAGGATGAATGGCGTGAGAAGGAGCCAGTGGAACCAGCGAATGAATGCATGTGCCCGGTCAGGCCCAAGATCGGGAGCAACATTGACAAGAATGACCGTGTCGACCAGCATCCCGGCCACCACTACCAGGATGGCCATGGCGAAACCAATCCACACCCAGTTCATGACCTTTTCGATATAGGTCATCACCAACCGGTTGTTCTCTCTTCTCCGGATCATCCGGTAATGAAAAGGCACGCCCAGGATCATGAGGAGCCATAGGAAATAAGCGTAATATCCGGTGGTCCCGGGCAGGGTTTCCCACAGGATCAGGGTTCCCAGGCTAATCCCGGCTACCAGGTATCCCCACAGCAGGAAGATATCCCCCATCCCCTTTTGCAGGTTGTTCTTCGCGGTATTGATCATTTGCGAGATCAACACCAGGTTGTCTTTTTCAGAAAGCAGGTTTTCCATAACGCTCTTATTAATTATTTATGCAAACATAAACAAGTTTATCATGTAAACCAAATTTTCATGAATAATTTATTCCTAACTCCGGGAAGAGGATAAAAAATAATTATAACCAGCTGTATAACAGAACGTTCACGGGTTTGCGCCAGGTGCAACATTGGCTCTACATATTTCTGCAAAAGACGGTCCGGTGTTCACGACCGAGCAATTGAAGAACCTGCCCGACGAGTTCTGATCCGGATCACGCCTCACGCTTCGTTCTTCACTTTTCACTTTTCGTAAGGGATCAGTGAATAAAGTACAGTGAATAATTACCAGTGAAGAGTGAACAGAGAATAGTGAAAAGTTTGTTGTTTTTCGTTCTTCGCTCTTCGTTCTTCACTCAACATTTTTCACTTTTCACTTTTCGTTGGGGATCAGTGAATAAAGTACAGTGAATAATTACCAGTGAAGAGTGAACAGAGAATAGTGAAGAGTTTGTTGTTTTTCGTTCTTCACTCAACATTTTTCACTTTTCACTTTTCGTAAGGGATCAGTGAATAAAGTACAGTGAATAATTACCGGTGAACAGTGAACAGAGAATAGTGAAGAGTTTGTTGTTTTTCGTTCTTCGCTCTTCGTTCTTCACTCAACATTTTTCACTTTTCACTTTTCGTAAGGGATCAGTGAATAAAGTACAGTGAATAATTACCAGTGAAGAGTGAACAGAGAATAGTGAAAAGTTTGTTGTTTTTCGTTCTTCGCTCTTCGTTCTTCACTCAACATTTTTCACTTTTCACTTTTCGTAAGGGATCAGTGAATAAAGTACAGTGAATAATTACCGGTGAACAGTGAACAGAGAATAGTGAAGAGTTTGTTGTTTTTCGTTCTTCGCTCTTCGTTCTTCACTCAACATTTTTCACTTTTCACTTTTCGTAAGGGATCAGTGAATAAAGTACAGTGAATAATTACCAGTGAAGAGTGAACAGAGAATAGTGAAAAGTTTGTTGTTTTTCGTTCTTCACTCTTCGTTCTTCACTCAACATTTTTCACTTTTCACTTTTCGTTGGGGATTAGTGAATAAAGTACAGTGAATAATTACCAGTGAAGAGTGAACAGAGAATAGTGAAGAGTTTATCGTTTTTCGTTCTTCACGCTTCATTTTTCACTCTTCACTTTTCGTTCTTCACTTTTTGCCATATTTTTTTAAACAACACGTATTACCTTTTTCATTTTCCCGGATTAAGGGGGAAAAGCATATGAAAAAAACATCAGTATTACGAGAAAAAAGTTTCAAATTCAGCCTTGTAATTATTGAAACATGCAGGTTTTTAAAAGAAACAAAGACGGAGTATGTTCTTTACAATCAATTAATCAAATCTGGTACAGCGATCGGTGCACTTATCCGAGAGGCGGAATTTGCACAGTCAAGGGCAGATTTTATAAATAAAATGTCCATTGCCCTTAAGGAGGCTAATGAAACAGAGTATTGGATAGAAATCCTTGTCAGTAGCCAAAAACTTCCCAAAAACACCAGTATAGAATTAACCCAATTGTTGACAGAAATTATTAAAATGTTGGTTTCTTCAGTAAATACGGCTAAAAAGTGAACAGTGAACAGAGAATAGTGAAGAGTTTGTTGTTTTTCGTTCTTCACTCAACATTTTTCACTTTTCACTTTTCGTAAGGGATCAGTGAATAAAGTACAGTGAATAATTACCAGTGAAGAGTGAACAGAGAATAGTGAAGAGTTTGTTGTTCTTAACTCTTTTCTGGTAAAAGGATCGAGATTATCGCAGGATAAAAGGCACGATCGTGGCGATAACGCCGGTGCAGACCACCACCATAATGAACAGGTTGTACCTGACATTGTAATTGCCCAGCAGCGATTCGTCATAATATTTTGCAACATCCTGATCCTTGTACATCCTGATCAGTCCGTTTACCAGTTTCATACGGGTTTGTCTTCCCTTGATCAGCCCGATAATGACCACGATATTCACCAGCACGATCAGGGTAACGAAAACGAACATCACGGCCAGCGTGGAATTTTCGGTTCTTGATTTTTCTACCAGGCCCGAATTTATGGCAAGCGTGATAAGGTTGAGGATGATGGAAGTCAGGATGAAGATAATATCCGTCTTTGTGTTTTGTTCCAGCTCCTTGGTAATATGCGTATGAACCTGTGCTAACATCTTTACCTCCTTTTTTAAAGATTGATGAACCATTTCAAAAGTAATACTATTTTTTACTAAATTTCATGACATTTTCTTCCTTCTTGGTTATGGTGTTTATAAATATTCTTTTCTTATTTTTGATTCGGTAAATCCCTTTCAGCCAATTACCGGCTAATTTATTTAAGGAAAGTCCGGACGTGCTGAAATACGCTTGTAAAATCATTGTAAAGCATTTACAGGCGTTTTGCCGGCTAAATAAATTTAATTGCAGGAAATTTGCCGCGTAAGGATACGACATGTTTTGAAGCGCTGAAAAAGGAGGTTGTCGCCATGATGCAGCAATCCTATCCGGGAATTAATCCATCCATTTCGGAATGGAAAGGCCAGGAAATCACCGATTTTCAGGAAGAGTTACGGGTGAAGGTAAATGCCCACATCAGCGAGAAATGGTTTTACACGCATATGAAGTCCGAACAGCCTTCCCTTCCCCGCATTGACATGCTGAACCTGCTGAGCAAATATGCCGGCTATGCCAACTGGGATGATTTTGTTTTTAATAACGGGAAAACCCTTCCTTCAGCCAGGATGCTTAAAAATCCGAACCGGTTTTTCATTCTGATCCCGCTATTGGTGCTTCTCGTGGTTGTTGTCTTATTTCTCGTGTTTAAATTGTTCAACACCCGGGAATACAGATTCTGTTTTTGCGATGCCGATACCCGGGAACCCATTGTGAACAGTAAAATTGAAATCCGCCTCTTGTCGGATGGTGAATCGCCCGTAAATTACCGTTGCGGGCCGGACGGTTGCCTGAGGCTGAAAACCGATAAAAGCAGGATAAAGATGGTGGTCAGCGCCCAGTATTATCATACGGATACGATTATCCGCATCCTGAAGAAATTAAACCTGAATGAAACAATCAGCCTGCATGCCAACGATTATGCCCTGATGATCCATTATTTTTCCATGACGAAAGTGAACGACTGGGAAAAAAGGAAAAAATGCCTGGACGCCATGATCGCCGAGGATGCCATGATTTACCAGGTTTTTAATGACAGGGAAGCAACCGGGATGGCGCTTTTCAACAAACAGGAGTTTATCGATAAAATGACCATGCCCTCCGGCAGTCTGAAAAACATTGAAATCCTCGGGTCCAGATTGCTGCATGAGAAAATCGTGCTGCTGAGGTTCCGCATCAATGAAAAGAAAAAATGAGCAGGAGATTTCAAATACCGGCCCTTATTCTCCTGTACCTCCTGAGTACGGCAAAAAGCTGTGACCACGGCGAAAGGACAGATGAAACGCGCGACCGGGAACGGATCGGCCGCCTGCAGGACAGCATACGGGAAAGCTTTCAGGCCGACACCCTCTCTATGATCTCACTTCAGGCATTCGAGGCGACAGCCAAAAACAGGCTTTCCGATTTCAGCGATTATCTTTCGGTCGTGCATGATACTTCCATATCGGGAGCTTTCAGACAAAAAGCCGGAGAAATGATACGCGGGATTTTTATCTCCGAAAATTCAACCCTGCAGTTTACCGGCTCAGGCTTTCCGGGAAGGAAAGAAGTTTCCGTGAAACAATTATTATCCGACGGGAAGGAATTGCCCTTTACACCGGGACCGGTTCCCGGGGATTCGATCAGGGTCATACAGGCTTTAAGGCGCAGCAGTGATTCGGTTTATACAGGGAAACTCCGCTTTTTCTGCCTCCCCTTTGCAAAAAATCATGAAGAAAGCCGGAAATTCACCCCATCGTACGGAACCATTGACTTTCTGGTGACAAAACATCCGAAACGCTTCGGAAAGGACACCCTGAGCATCTGGGAAGTGTTTCTGGGAAATTGGCCATAGAAGAACAAAATCCTGAAAAATATTTGGAATTCACTTTCTTTAATTATATTCGCAGCATTAAAAATAATACCTCAAAGTATTAATTGATGAATCTGAGCAAGACAACAGGGTATGCTTTACAGATTTTGAGCTTCATGGCTACCCGGGAGGAAGCGCTCTATTCTGCCGAATACCTGTATGGTGAGCTGAAAGTTCCCAGAAGGTATTTACGCAGGTTGCTCACCGGTTTATCCCATGCTGGTCTGATCACAGGCACAAAGGGGAGAAACGGCGGGTTCGTTTTCGCCAGGGATCCCGGCAGTATCTCCCTCAAAGAAATCATTGACCTGATGGAAGGACCTGAAATAAAAGATCAATGTATTCTTGGGCTTTCCTGTTGTGTTGCCGGAAGTTTTTGCGCCCTGCATGAGGAGTGGGTGGAAACCCGGGAAAAAATGGCCGAAATCCTTGCAAAAACGACCCTTGGGATGTTAAAAGAGAAAAGTTTAACCGGAATACGTTATCATCAAAATTGAAATCATTCATTCAACATTAAAAAGGAGGAACTATGGTTGATTCAAGTACTGTTTTATGGGGGCAGACAATTGCCTATACCTGTTACTGTTTTGCCATTATCCTGCTGGTGGGGTGGTTCGCGTCAAGGATCACCAAACCCGCGAGGGAATCAAAGGTCAGCGTGGCTTTTTTCTATTCATTTGTAGCCATGCTGGTGGTGCTTGGGGTTTCACTTCATATGGTTACATACAACACGATTCCATGGACCCCGATGGATCTTGACCGTGCTGAAATCAAAGCCGACAAAGTCTTTGAAATCACGATGAAGGATCATCGTTTTATTTTACCCGCCGAAAAAATGGTGGTGAATTGTGGCGAGAAAGTGCTTTTCAACGTCACTTCTGATGATTTAACCTATGGGTTTGGTTTGTTCAGGCAGGACAATTCCATGATATTCCAGATGCAGGTCGTGCCCGGCCATAAGAATGATCTCCTATGGCAATTCAGCAAACCCGGGGTCTTTACGATCAGGTCAACCGAATACTCCGGCCCGGCAGGGGTGAACCTGATGGTAAAGGATGCCGTGGAAGTGCTGGAAGCGCCAACGGTCATTGAGTAATCAGGTTTTTATTTTCATTTCAAAACACAGATGATATGAGTTTTACAAAGACATTTATAAACGGGGAACAGGGATTGTTCAAACCCGATGGATTAACGCCGATGCAGAAACTGGTTCTGCGTTTCGTGGTGGTAGGTCTTGTTTATTATGCATTTGCCGTGATCGAAGGGATGATCATGCGGCTGTATGAAATAGCGCCCATACCGGGGATTCCTGCCAACCAGTTTTTTGCCATTCTCACCGCCCATCCGCTGGTAGGGATTTTCGGATCCACCTATGCCATCGTTTTCGGGGCCTTTCTTTTTCTCGTTCCTTTCCTGATGAAGAAACCCTTGTGGAGCATCAGGCTGGGAAACTGGACCCTGTGGTTGGTAGCCATCGGAACCTTCGTTTTCTGGTTTGCGGGATTTCTCAGCCATTATGCCCCCCTTTACACCCTTTATTGGCCACTTCCTGCCGATTTTACCCAGTTCAGCGTCTGGGGCGGAACCTTTTTCATTACGGGGATCGCACTCGTGATGCTGGGCGCTGCTTTTTTTGTGATCAATATTTTTGCCACCATCACCTATACCCCGGAAGGTTGGGATAAACAACCGGCAGGTGCATTGCTGGGTTCGGCCATCGGATGGAGCGGGGTGATCAACCTTTTCAGAAAAGAAAAAAAGGAACACCTCGTATCACTGCCGGTAGCAGCCATTGCCCGCGGTACCGTGGACGTGGCATTCAACACAGGCATCATCCTGTTCACCGGAGTGCTGATCCTGGTTTATATGGTGGCCGAACTGATGGGATTCAGCCTGAAACATTCATCCATCGACGCCCTCTTATATAAAAACTGGTTCTGGTGGGGACTCGATCTGATTGCCGATGGACTGGTACTGATCTTTGTAGCCGGAACCTGGTACCTGCTCGCTACCCTGATCACCGGGAAAAAACTCTTTATGGAAAACATTGCCCGTGCCGCCCTGCTGATCGAACTTGTCGTTTCCTGGACCGTATGGTCGCACCACCTGCTTTCTGACCAGGCCCAGCCGGGAATCCTGAAAATCGTATCGGGAGAGATGGTTACCGCCTTTGAACTCATCACCCAGGGACTGGCCTTCTTTATCACCCTGGCCACCCTCTGGAGCGCCCGGCCATTAAAAATGACCAATCCCCTGAAATTCTTGCTCGGCGGCCTTCTTGGTTTTGCCCTTGCCGTTCCCGCCGGGATCATGCAAGCCGATATCGGTTTGAACCGGATCCTTCACAACACCCAATGGATCATTGGTCCGCATGTTCATGTAGCCATATTGGTAGGACTGGCCATGACCCTTTATGCCGCCATTTATTTTCTCTTTCCCATTGTCACCAATGGGGCGCAGCTTTACAGCCAGAAACTGGCCAACTTCCATTTCTGGGCTCATCTCACGGGCGGGATCGGAATGGGCGCCTTTATGGGCATGGCCGGCTTACAAGGGATGCTCAGGCGGTCGCTCTATCTGAACGGGGAATTCAATGTGTATATGATCCTTGCAGCTTTGAGTGGATTTCTGCTCCTGCTGGCCTTTCTCGCCTTCTTTTATAACCTTGTGATGAGCCTGGGACTGAAAGGGGTGATCGGAATTTTTATGCCTTCAAAGCTGAAAACAAAAGATCTGGTTCCTCAAAGCTGGCCGGGCTCCAGGCCGTAGCCGGGAGAAAGCACATTCACGTTGACCCATTTGAAAGGACTGAGGTAGCCAAAAGTACCGTCAATGCCGGTCATCCGTGAAATGGTGTAAACGAAATACAGCCCAAAAGTAAGGCTGAATTTCCCTTAGGGACAGTATTTAACCAGGATGAAAACACCCATAATGTCGAGCGTAATACCCGGACTTACAGTCAGGGTAACATCGGGTTCGATCAATAAATCCTTACAGGTAGCCCCTGTGTAACGGATCAATGGATTAAAATTTATGCCCGGGGTGAGCCTCACATTATCCGAAGCGGCCGGAACTCCCAGCGGAGTCCAGTTGATTGCCACATCCCAGTATGGCGTTGAGCCCAGCCAGGTTTTATAATCTTTTACATTGAAATTGTTAATCCCCAGATCCGGTGGATTGGTCCTCGCGTTACTGTATATATCGTCGGTGATTCCGGTCACACAAACTCCCCGGTCATCGAGTTCCTCGGGACCGGTACAACGCAGCATGGAGGCAGGTGCGTAAGTGGGTAGGACAGACACGGAACTCATATCCTGCCCGGGAATAAATGAGCTTTGCCAGTTCACGAGGTTAAGGGGGGAATTACCACACTGAACTGTTCCTAAGCAATCAGGATCAGCCGAATAAAGATCGTTATGATTGCTGATCACCCCGGAATAATTACACATGCCGATCGCGTAATTGCCTTCATTTGAAGGCAAGCCCGCCCAAAATCGTTTGTTGATGAATAGATTGTTCAGGATATTTACGGCAGCGCTCCCTTTTCGCAGAAAACAAAAGGTTGAAGTAAGGTTTCCTGCCCCTCCCGCTGCCATATCAATGGTATTGAAGTAGTAATTATCCGATCCTTCCGTTGATTCGTCGAGAATCCCGAAAAAGACATCATGGGTGCTCTCTGAGCTGTAACTCCCCATCGAAACAGCGTTGTTATAAATGGTATTGGTGCCTGAGGCTTTCACCCAGATACCGGCAACGGTATCAGCGATCCCCGGATAATAGGGAACATGAACACTCAGGTTATAGATTTTATTGTCTCTCACGGTCAGGTTGCTTCCTTTGACCTCTATTCCAAATACATTGGGCTGGGCGGGGTAAAAGGTACTGCTGTGGAAGAGATAACTCGTGGTATGGTCGGTCAGGTCAAAGATGCGGTTGTTGAATATTTCGCCGTTACAGCCCAGGTAAGAAGCACTTCCTGTGCGTATGGTTCCGATACCTGCCAGAACATCCCCGCTGCTGAAGGCTGAGTCCACCACGTTGGCAATCATGTTGTTCCGGATATTGACTACGTGGTCGATGTGATTTAAAATGTAAATGCCATAAGTGCTTTGTCCGGTACCGAAAATGGAAAATGCCTCCAGGCTGTCGCCAATGATATTTCCGGTGTAGGTGCCGATATCCACGTTCTGGGCATCAACATAAATACCCCTGAACATCCCGGATTTGATTTTACGGATGGTATTTCCCTCAATATAATCCGGCTGACCGGATGAGGCATAGTAAGTGCCCATGACCACAATTCCACGGGAAAATCCGGAATAGTCCCCCTTGGCTCCCGCTTCAGTTCCCCCGATAAAGTTGTTCTGGATGGAGTGAGAATTCCCTTTCTGAAGTTCGATGGCTGTTCCGCCTCTCAAGGAGAAGTTGCGATAGAAGCTGTTTCCTGTGATCATCCAGGAATCATTTCCGTATTCCAGCCATCCCAGACCGGGAAATACGGGCCGTGAAATGAAAATTCCATGATCCCTCCAGTTACAAATATTACAGTTCTGAATGATGTTCACGGTGTTCAGATGTTCGGTGGAATCGCAATAAATGGCATTTCGCAATTGGGTTTCGGAATAAGTAATTTCACAGTTGTCAAGGGTATTGTTGCTGTTCCCGGTAACGCTGCTGCCGGAACTTCCGAAATGAATGGCCCCCAGAATTCCTGTATTATCCGCTTTAATGATACAATTTTTCAGGGTGTTTGCATTTGCCCCGTTCTGAAAACGGAAAACCTCGCCTTCATGGTTGGCCAGGTCCTGGTTTTCAATGATAAGGTTTCTTCCGGAAGATGCCCCCTGCAACCTTCCGTCGAACGTGACATTGTAAGCTCCGTCCAGGATGATCATCGGTCCTGTGATTGAAGATGAATGCAGCCACCAGCTGGAGGTGGTGGGTGGTGCCAGGGATCCCCCCGGCAGGATCAGGATGAACATATAATCTGAAGCAGGGGATCCGGTTCCGCTTTTATGTAGCACGGCAACGGTATCATTATCGATATGCGAAATGATGTCGAGATGGATATACCCCTTGACAGTGCCATCGTTGATGCGGTCGAAGGCATGTTTCAGGGAAACAAAATGCCCTCCGGTGCCTACCGTATAGGAAGTATAGGTGAACTCATTGATCCCCGGATCCGGAGTCAGGCTGCGGGTGAGGCCATCGATATCATCCGTAATTCCGGTAGCAGGAGATCCGGTATTATCCAGGAAAGCGTTTACGGTGACGTGAAGGTCGGCAACGGAATTGAAATGGGGATTTACCGTCAAAGACGAAGCATCCATGGCCGGGCTGAAAGCGCTTTGCCAACCGGCAAAGGTAAGAGGGGTTGTGCCGGCATTTACGGAACAGACAATGGCGGGAAATTTCGTAAACAGGTCATTGTGATGGCTCACCAGGTAGGCATTGTCGTTGGAGTTGACCACCACGGCATAATTTTGAAGCGCCCCGGAAGATCGTTCATTAAAAAAAATATTATTGACCAGGGTCACCGGTTGATCCACATCCCTCCTGAAACAGGCGGTGATCCCGCTGCCGGTGGGGGTTCCCCCGATGTAAATGGAATTGTAATAGTACTTATGGTCTCCGATGGGGAGGCCCTCGCTTCCTTTGTCGCGGATTCCGTAAATGGCCATGGTGTTGTTATTCCCTTCATTGGTAATGGAAATGGAGTTGTTTGATGCAACGATGGCCCCATTCCTGTAATAAATCAGCATCCCGTCAATCTCCTGCAATCCCGATGAACCGGTACAGTTGTTTCCCAGTTCCGAGATCTGATTTTTAGAAAGGGTGATGGTGGAATAATCGGTATTCAGGGTAATCCCCTCCACCTTCGAATCATGACTTCCGCCATTGGTACTGTAAAGCCGGCCGATAATATTTCCCGAGAGGTGGAGGGTGGCATAATTGGCGGTAACGCCAATACCTCTGACCGTCAGTCCGGAAGAATTTCCATTGGAACTTAGTTGCCGGATATAATTGTTTTCAATATCGAGGAGATTCCCGGTCGGGCTGCTGGCCACGGAAATGCCATAAACGGCCTGGGAATTGGAAGGATTATTGATATTCAATTGCTGGATTGTGTTGGAGGAGATCTGAAAATCAGGGGCGCCTGCATCTGCCCATGCATGGATCCCGGTCAGGCTTCCGGGTCCGGTCATTTTAATCTCGCCGGAGGATTCTCCGCTGCCAATGGTATTTCCCATCTCATTTCCGATATGCACATTCATTCCGTGTACTTCTATCCCGGTAAATCCTGTTCCGGCAAGGTTCATTCGCAGAATCCTGTTTCCATGAATGTAGCCGGTTTGGGAAACCGTTCCGGATACCGAAATGGCATAGGAAGGATTGGTGGAATTGTTGTTGACCCAAGCAGGGTCTCCGGCATAAGGGCTTCCGCCCCCGATGTTATTTCCGATAATGGCAAGGCTGTCGCCACCGCTGACCCGAATCGCATAATGCACGTCGGGAGAGGAAAAAGGAACCGTCTGATAAAAATTATTACCTTCCCCTGATCCCCCGATGATCCATGCTCTCCCGCAATCCGGATTCAGTTTAATGGCTTCGAGGTTCCAGTTGTAGAAATTACAGTTTTTAATGATATTCCGGTTATTACACTCGTTTTCGGAAGAAATGGCGATGTTCAGGATTCCGGAAGCGGTACGGGTGATGTCGCAATAATCGATGGTGTTGTGACAATTTCCCAGCGTAGCTGAAAGGCCCAAACTAAAAACGACGGCCCCGGTGGAAGATTCATTATGGCATTCAAGATGGCAGTATTCAAGGGTATTATAAATGGCGTTTTCCCTGAAAACCAGGACTTCTCCCAGGTATGTTTCGGCGTTGTTGACCAGGTAAAGATTTTCGTCATAACCCAGGCCATCTAAACGGCCGTCGATGGTCACCTGCTGAGCCCCGTTCAGGTCGATGAGGGCCTCGTCGATATTGGCAGTCAGGGTCCGATGTCCGGAGGGAGGCAGCGTTCCTCCGGGCCGGATCAGCACAGAAGTATAGACTGAAGCTCCGGTTCCCGGGGCATTCAGGATGGCGGAGTGATGATCGGTGATATCCGTGATGATCAGGAAAGTGATATCGCCGGTGACAAGGCCGGCGTTGATGGCATCAAAAGCGGATTTAAGGGTGGGATAATCCCCACCGGTGCCGACCGTCCGGGTAGTTTGTGAAAAGGCAGCCCATCCCATCAGGAAAAAGACCAATAGAAATGAGTATTTTCTCATGGATAAGAAGATTTACGGGTAAACACCAAAATTAGTTTAGGGAGGGGCGAAGTGCAACCGGATAAAGGTATTGTTTACCTTACCAGCCTTTCTTTTAACGTTTTTATCACCGCTTCCGATTTGGAATTTACGTGAAGTTTGCGGTATATGTTGTTGATGTGGAAACGGACGGTTCCCATGGAAATACAGCAGGCATCGGCGATCATTTTATAGCTGTCGCCCTCCACCAGGCATTTCAGGATGTCAAATTCCCTGGCCGAAAGGGCGTAATCATTGCTTTTTGAAAGGACGGGGTTGACGAAAAATTCAAATACTTTCCGGGCAATTTCACCGGTCATGGGAGAACCTCCGTTATGAAGTTCGGCAATGGCTTCGATAATCTCCACGGACGATGATTTCTTCAGCATGTACCCGGTAGCTCCGGAGCAAAGCGCCTCAAACACCTTGTTTTTGTCTTCAAAAATGGTCAGGATCATGATGTTGATTTCGGGGAAGGTGGCCTTGACCATGGCGGTGGCTTCAATTCCGGAGATCCCGGGCATATCGATATCCATCAGGATCACATCCGGCCTGGCCACGATACAGTTTTCCATCACTTTAGCGCAATCGGGGTAGGCGCCCATCAGTTCCAGGGTACTGGTTCCCAGCACCAGATAGGACAGGGTTTCGCGCAGTACATCATTATCTTCGTATATGGAAACCTTGATATTCATTTTTCCGGAGGAGTTCGGTATGCAATATTACAACCCCTGAAAGATAAATACAACTGTATGATCATATGGTTTGACAGATGCTTCATTATTTCAACTTCACCCGTAAAGTGATGTGGGTTCCTTTTCCCGTGGCTGATTTGATCTCAATCTCCGAGTTGATCTGGCTGGCCCTGAGCCGCATGTTTTTTATTCCGTTGCGGGAAGTAAGGGCATCGGGATTGAACCCGATTCCATCGTCCATGATCTCCATCACAAGGCCGGGAGGTTCCTGACGGAACAGGATTTTTACCGAACGGCATTCGGCATATTTGATCAGATTGTTGATGGCTTCTTTGGCAATCAGGTATATATTCCGCCTTGCTTCCATCGGAAGCTGCAAGGCATTCATATGCTTGTCGAAACGTATTTCCTGCTGAATATTTTTGGACTCGAACAAAGGGATTGCAAACTCACGGATTCTCAGCCCCAGGTTTCTGAATTTGTCGTTCGTGGGGTTTACCACCCATATGATGTCGTCGAGCTTTTCCAGCATTTTATGGGCATTGGTGCCGATGGCTCCCACCATCCGGATCGATTGCGGGTTTTCAAGCTGTTTGGTGAGGATTTCACTCAGGATGGAGATGCTGCTCAGGGTGGAACCGACATCATCGTGCAGATCACTGGCAATGCGGGTTCTCAGTCGTTCGAGCCGGAGCAGCTCCCGGACGCGGTAACGGTAGATGATAAAAAGGACAAATCCTGAAACCAACACGATCAGGCTTATAAACCACCAGGTTTTCCAGAAAAACGGACGTATTATGATCCACATCGACGATTCCCGGTCAAGCCAGATGCCCCGGTTCGACACCTGGAAAACGAAGCGGTATTTTCCCGGCGGAAGATTGGTATATCGCGCTTCCCGTCCGGTTCCTGCCATAATCCAGTCTTTGTCGTATCCCTCCATTTTATACCTGAACAGGATCTGTTCCACATCCTGGAAACAGATGCCGGTGTACCGGAACAGCAAATTATTCTGGTCCGCGTTCAGGATGCGGGGATGATCCCGGTCGCCAATCTTTCCCAATGAAACTTTCTTTCCATTGACTTCCAGTGATTCCAGCTGCAACTTGATGGTGAGGGGCGCAAAATCAAGATCCCTGATATTTTTTGTTTCATACTTTCCGGTACTGCCGATATAAATATTGCCTTCCGGATCCACATAGAGGCTTTCGTCGTAACTCAGGGGCCGGCTTAGCCCATTATGCTCATCAAACAGGTGAAATGATTCATTATAGGGGTTGATGTACAGCAGGCCGTAATTAATCATCCAGAAATTTCCGTTTACATCTCGGGTCATCCGGCCGGTTGTGGGGTTATTCATGCCGTTCGACATGTTAAACAATTTAAAACGGTAATGTCCGGTTTCTGTGGCTTCAACCCGGATCAGGCCTTCTCCGTCAACAATCACCCACATCCTGCCCAGGGTGTCGCATTCTATGCCATTGACCCAGCGTTTGGTCACCCCGGATTGCAGCAGAGAATCCATGAGATCGTTGCGGAAGCGGTTGTTTTCGGGGTTAAAAATGCTGACGCCATTGTCGGATCCAATCCAGATATGCCTGAATTTATCGGAACAGATAGCCCTGATGCGCCCTCCGTCGATGATGCTGGAAGGATCCTGCGGATTGTTTTGATAATGGGTAATCCGGGTTCGGGAGGAATCGATTTTGATAACGCCTTCGTTTCTTGTGCCGATCCACAAATTAAACCGGTCATCCTCATAGATGGGATAAATCACAGGATATTTCAGGGGCAGGGAGTTGCCATCGGGGGTGCGGAATAACCTCAGGGTACTGCTCTTCTTGTCAAGAAACCAAAGCCCCGAAGTGGTGCCGATCCAAAGCACGGAATGTGAATCTTTGAAAAAGGTGAGCGTGCTCAGTCCGTTTTTTCCCGGGGAGCCGGCAGTTTGAATAATACTCCAGGACTTTTTTTTTTCATTCCAGTCACAGATCCCCTGACTATCATAGGAGCCCACATATAGATGCCGGGTTTTCGTATCCCTGAAAAATGAGCTGATATAATTGTTTTTAAAAGGAATGGCGACATTCCGGAACGAATGAAAACGCATATCGAGGATGTTGATCCCGTCATCGCTGAGGATCCAGAGATCCTTTTTGTCATTCAGGTATTTTGTCAAACTCAGGTCGGGGAGCAATAATTCTTCTCCGACGATTTTTTGATGGAATTTAAAAGAGTGATCTTTTTTGTTAAAAATGCCCAGCCCGTAATGGATGGTTGCAAGCCAGAACTCATTCCGGTTTTTCTTCGTAATACCCACGATACTGATCGGTTTGCGGGCATTATATGGAAATTCCTGCCAGCTTTCGGTTTTAAGGTCGAAACAATTTAGTCCAATGTTCCAGCCGCAACTCCAGAGATATCGTCCGGCATCGAGGCAGAGAGCGACAATACCATCGTTGTTGGAAATGGTTTTTTTATAATCATGCGAAATCCTGTTGGATTTTTTGTCAAACTGCAGCAACCCGCCCAGGGTGGAAAGAAGCAATTTATCCTGATCCCGGGGATCCTGAATAATACCGGTAATAAAATCAAAATGGGATTCCCTGTCTGTTTTCTTATTGCTGGTCCGGAGTGAAAAATAGCTGAACCCGACCGGATGTCGTCGCATGTGAACCAGGCCGCTCTCGGTTCCTATCCAGATACTGCCATCCCGCTCTTCATAAAAACAGACGATGCTTTTTACGGGAAACCGGGACGGCCCCTTGTCGTAAAAAGAATATCCTGCAAATTCGGCCGTAAAGGGATTATAAACAGAAAGGCCATCGATGACACCGATCAGCAGCATCGAATCCCTTGTTTCATATAAGGCATTGATGCAGATATCTATTAATGAATGGGGATCCTTATGGTCGTGTCCGAAAACAGTGATATTACGCCCGTCGAAGCGTACCAGCCCGTTGTCTGTTCCGATCCAGATATACCCCTGGAAATCCTGGATCACACACCGGGCGCGGTTGGAAGGCAATCCGTTTTCACGGGTAAGGTGGGAGAAATGCATGGCTTCTTCCTGTGCCGGGAGCAGCAAATGAAAACACGAAAATGAAAAGATGATTAAAAACGTATGAAAAATCCGATGCGACATTACATGGGTTCGTTTTGAATACGAACATAGCGCATTATTCAATGCGAATCGAGCAAATTTTTCTTTTTTTCATCTGATATAATTTCCAGCCTCCATACATCCCCCCAAGTACCATCAGAAACCCGGTTCCTTCGTCGATTGGTGCGCCTACCGGAGGGTTTTCACCACCCGAAGGATCTCCTCCGGGGTTGGGAGGTCCGGGAGGATCAGCCAGTAACGAGAAGACGGGAACCAGGATAAAGAGCCAACATACAAAGCCATATTTAATTTTCTTTTTCATAGATTTCCCTGCTTAGTTTTGTTTCAGGAATATTTTTTCGCTTAATACCGTGGATTGAGTGCGTACCCTGGCCACGTAACAGCCTTCAACAACGCCAGGATGGAAACTATTCAGGGGGATGTCCTCCAGCATTCCCTCGAACACTTTCATCCCGCACGGGTTATAGAGGGTGATGGTTCCATGGCTGTTTCCCGGCATGAGCTGCTTCACATAAACAGCATCCCCGTACGAATATATCCGGAGGTTCTCATTCTTTTTTTCATCATTCCCAAAAAAAGGATTGGAAAAATGAAGCAAGAAGCGATCCGCATTTTCTCCGGCCAGGTAACTGAAGGAATATACCGGGTTCTGCATCAACGACTGGGTTTTTCCTTCCTTCAGGTCTTCCAGGCTGATGAGCGTTCCTTCCCGGAAACTTCCCAGTTCGCTGGCGCTGATTCTGAAATCGCCGCCCACACTGCACTGAAACGCCAGGGGCACGACCTGGGCATTGCCGGACCAGTTCAGTGCATTCACCGTGAGCTTATGGTCGGGAATGTTTGAATAAAGCTGGGGGGCCTCCGGCGAGCCCCACATTTTTCCGGCATCATAAACATCGTCATATCCACAGGTAGCATCTTCCCTGAAATAGACGGCAGCCAGGTCTTTATACTCAGTTCCCGGGCGTTCCGCGGTTAGCAGGAGATAATCGGCAAGTTCTTCAGTGGACTTAATAAAAGCTTCCGGATTGATGGTTCTCACTGTGTTATTAAAAGCAAGACTTCCCTCTGTTGTATTGGCTTCTGTATGGTGTACAAAGAAACCCTGTTGTGGAGCGGCGTAAGAGGAAGCACGGGTGCCGCCGCCTGCTTTAATATATACGGTATAGCTCCCTGAATTATAGAACCAGGCTTTCTGATCCACCTCGGTCCAGGACACCCCGGCAGAACTAAGATCGATGGCGCTTACATAAGGATTACCAACCTGGTTGTACCCGTCATAGTCGGTTCCACTGATCAGTGTTCTGGTGATAGGTATGCTGAGCGAGCCGGTATTCAGGCTACCGGTTAATTTTACGGTAGCGTTTCCCATGGGAGGATTGCTTGAACTCGACCAGAGGGCATACCCCAGCATAGAGGTATTCAGTAATGAATCCATGGAGCGAAGAAATTTCCAGCCATGGGTCGTTTCCCGGTAGTACTTCACATACAGGTTTTCAAAAGGGGACACCCGGGTGCTGGCCACCGGAATACACAGGTAATGCCATTTGCTTTGGGTAAAATAACATTCAGCCCGGGCTGAACCGGTTCCGGGGTAAGTGATCGTTCCATTGTCAAGGAACTGTCCCATGCCTGTAGCATTGGCTTCTATTACCAAACCCCGTGGTTCGTTGATCTCCGTTGCCCCTGTGCAGGTAAGGTCTTTTCCGGCAGAAATCTTCAACCGGGCTCCGGAATGAATCCGCAAAGCAGCAGCCTTTGAACTGGCATTGTCGATGGTGGCTGCAGCAGCCGAAGTGTCCCAGACAGAAGTATTCACTGAGCTTGTCCAAACAGGGGATGCCTGCGTCGGACTAGCCGCCGTGGATGTACCACACTGAGACCATCCATTGGTGCCGCAATAAACTCTGTTTACATAGGCTGTAGAAAATTCCCGGGTATCAAAAAGATTTGGAATTGTATAGAAGCCGGCTGAACTATACCCATTAACATATTGCTGATTTCCATTAAAGACCGTTTCCGTCATGTCAATACCGGCAAGGCCTGTTGCGTCCGTTATTCTTCCCCGGACCTGACAAAGCTGCGTCCATGAAGTGGGGACTAAATTCCAGTCTCCTGTTCCGTTGTCAAGGCCGTTCGGGAATGCACTCGCATCACCCATCCACGAAATATAAAATTCCTTTAAAGAACCAACAGTAACGATACTTTTCCCCATTGAATACCTTGGATTATCTAAGGAATTGTTTCCATTGAGTAAAGTTCCTTTGACATAAGTCCAGTTAGCAGATGCAGTTAAAAAAGTTGTGTTATTAAATGAAAATTGAGCTTGCCCTGCCCATAAATAGGTGGTACCAACATTACATTTTACTTCCAGGTCGAACTGGAACATGTCATAGCCGGGAGAGCCGCCGGTATGCATAATCACCGGATTGGTAACCCTGAAGGTCAGTGTTTGCCCCATCCCCATTCCAGTCATTAATAAAGCAAATACGATAAGGAGTATTTTTATTGTTTTCATAGACCAGGTCTTTAATTACTTACTTAATTACGATCAGGGAACTGCAGTAACAAATTTGGGTTTGTTTGGCATCAGGATAGGATTACTGGTACCCTGATTGGCTGCCCATTTAGTATAATCGGGCACATAGACATTTCCATCAAAATCAAGGTCGGCATTATAATAGACTCCAGCTGTTCCCTGGTTGCTTGCCCAAATCGTGTAGTCGGGAACATAAACACTTCCATTCTGATCGATATCTCCGGCAACCATACCATATACTGCAGGGGTTGTCCCCGGTATCTGTTTATAGCCACTGCCTCCTCCATACGCTTGTCCGATTCCGGTTGAAAAGTCGTAGGTATATACACCTCCTGTTTTGGATACGGTATTGGCTGCCATAATTGCCAGATGATTCCGGTGCCTGACGACGGGGTAGAGGTTTTGGGTGATGTTGGAATTGTAGAATCTTACAGCGCTGGTTCCGTCAGTATCCACAATTGTTCCATCACTTTTAATAAATGCAGCCCGTTTTTTAATGATGGTTCCGGATGTTGCATTTGCAGGCTGATCGGCCTGGCGGAGTTCGATTAAAATCCAATCAACCACGCCGGCCGGGATGGAGGCAACCGTTTCAGTACCTGTATAATTCCAGGGGGTCGTATTGTAGGGTTGGGTTAAGGGCAACAAGCCACCGGCTCGCAGCGTGGTGTTCATGCTTCCTGCATTATATGGCCCTTCCAGAAATGCAATCAGGCTAAGCTCATGGCTTCCCATTGCCCCGGTGAAGGTACTGAAAGAACCAAGCCCGGTAGCCGTCAGCAAATTTGAGCCTGCGTTCACCGCACCGTAGGTAATATAAGGTACCGGATCTGCTTTAACACAGAAAAGATCACCCTCCGTGCCGGAGATGTCGGCATCAGCATATGTAAAGGTGGTGGTGCAGGCAAACCCTGTTATCCCGCTTTGCGTCACTTTCCAGTAACGATTCAGGTAGCTTGTGGTAATGTTTGCATCCGGATACTTGGCATTCACCAGATTGACCCCGGCATAGGCGTCGCTTCCGAAGGTTCCGGAACTGAAATTCAGGGTAACGGGAGAATACTCGGCCGTGGAGGTGTTGTCGCCCACGGGGTAGGTAAAGCTGCCGGTTGCAATAAACTCTTTGCGCAATTCGCCGGTACCGGTCGCTACGACCATGTTCGCTGCGGAGGGGGTTCCCGAAACGGTGGCGGCAGGCCCGAGTGTAAGATTATTGGTTCCCAGGGTAATGCGGCCACTGGTGAGGGCCAGGGCGCCCGTTAACCTGGTGTTCCCGCCGACCGTCAAACCTTCAGGATTGTTCATGGTAAGATTGGCGATGATGTTAAGGCCGCTGATGGTCTGGGTGGTTGATCCTGACACTTCAATAAGTCCGGTTCCAAGGCTGTTGGCCGTTGCATTCTGGTTCGAGAGGTTCTTTTTCAGGATCAGGGTTCCCTGAACATCGAGGCTTGCCCCGCTCTGAATAAACAGATCGTTGTTTGAACTGATGACGGCCCCTGAACCAATTACCAGGCTTCCGCCGGAGATCGTCTGGGCATGCCCTGCCGTGAATACCGACGCTGAGATACAAAGGGTGGTTCCCAGGAATTTAAAGGAGGCCTTCAGAATACCTGTTGCGGATAATGCAATTATTTTCATGGCAAATAATTTTGGAAAAACTTGCAAAGCCAAAATTAGGCTGCCTTGAAACGGAGCACAACCGGATAAAGATATTGTTTTGCCTCAGGTCAGAATATCCTTCCGCCGGTAAATAAACCCGGAAGCAAGAATCAGCAGTCCGGTGATGCCGAGGAAGGAAAAAAGCCGGCCGGGCTCCAGGCCGTAGCCGGGAGAAAGCACATTCACGTTGACCCATTTAAAAGGACTGAGGTAGCCAAAAGTTCCGTCAATGCCGGTCATCCGTGAAATGGTGTAAACGAAATACAGCACCATAACCAGGGCTACCCCAAACGCGGTAACCGGCTTCGCCCGCTTCATCATCACCGAGATCAAAAGCCCCAGGGCTCCGAAAAGGAGGTTGAGCAGCAGGGTGTAAAGAGAGATCACCAGAAAAGGATGGATGCTGAAAGCGCCTTTTTTATAGATCAGGATGGCAATCAGCCCCGTAAGGGAAGCCAGGAAATTCAGGATGAAAATATTCAGAAAAGCCAGACAGGCCTTGGTGGTGAAAATCTCACCCCGGGTGAGGGGCCGCGACATCAGGTATTCGGCGGTTTTTCCGTACTCCTCTTTCAGCAGGATATTCGAAGAAAGAACAATGGAAAAAATACTGCCCATCAGCATCATATAAACCAGGTTGTTGGCGGTATAAAAACCGGTCACCGTAAAAATATCGTTGATATTCGAAAAACCCCGCATTTTCATGGCAACCGCCGGCACCATCTGAACCATTCCGGCAATCTGCTCCTGGTACTGCAGCACACTGCGGAAAAACGACATGGTGAGGAAGATCAGCACGCTGATCACGGCCGACCAGATCAGCAAACCGCGGGCGTTCCTGCGCATTTCCATATAGAAAAGGACCTTGTTCATACCATTCACTTATTGGTAGTAATGCAGAAAGATCTCCTCCAGCGGAGGCTCCTCGATGCTGAGATTTTCGACCCGGTACCCCGAAAGTTTTGAAATAAGCTGGTTGAGGTCGCCTGAATAGAAAAATACCAGGTTCCTTCCTTCACCCGATTCCACCGGCCCGGCTCCATCAATCTCAAGAGAAGCAAGACGATGTTCCTCCGGGAAAAGGATACGGACCTTTTTCAGTTGTTTTTTTCTCAGGGAAGCAATCTCTTCCACCTTCACCATGCTTCCCTCCCGCACAATGCCCACCGTTTTGCAGAAAGCCTGAACCTCGCTCAGGGTATGAGAGGAAAAAAAGACCGTGGTTCCGCTCCGGTTCTCTTCCCGCAGCAGGTCGAAAAACCGCGATTGGATCAGGGGATCAAGCCCGGAAGTAGGCTCGTCGAGGATCAGCAATGCGGGCTTGTGCACCATGGCCTGAACAATGGAGACCTTCTTTTTATTCCCCATGGAAAGCTCCGGGATCTTCCTCCCCGGATCCAGATCGAAAACCTCCAGAAGGTAATGGATACGCGCGGTTTCATTTTCAGCTCCGTAAAAAGCAGCCCCGAACCTCAGGAACTCCATCACCGTCATGCGGTCATACATGTTCGCATCGGAAGGAACATAGCCGAGGCGACCGCGTATCTTCTTCGAATCGCGCACCGCATCAAGCCCGAAAATGGAAGCGCTTCCCGAAGTAGGGAAGATCAGGTTCAGCAGGATACGGATGGCGGTCGATTTCCCCGCCCCGTTCGGACCGATGAAGCCAAAAATATCCCCTTCGGCGACCTTCAGGTTCAGATCGGCGATCCCCCTCGATCGGCCATAGTTTTTCGTAAGATGGCTAATTTCAATGATATCCATAAAATACCCCGGGATGTTTCAGAAGCACCGAAAGGTACATCATTTTTTGGAAATAAAAAGGATCCCGGCTCCGGCAAGCCCGACCCCGGACAGAGACGGAAGCAGGATGGGCGGGGGTCGCCATGATTTTTTATCGGGCTGGCAAAACAGGTATGCCGGATTTTTGTAAATTTGACTACCGGTAGATCAAGGTCCGGGTATTTTAAAAACAGACCCCATGGAACAGGAACACCCCGTAAAAAATCAATCCATACAAGCGGAACGAAGCGCCCGCTCCCTGAAAATTCCCCCGGTTTTCACCCTCATGGCCTGCATCGCCCTGCCATTGGTCGTTGGAAGCGTTTCGGGCATAGCCACCGCCGGCAATATCACCACCTGGTATGCCACCCTCAGCAAGCCCGGATTCAATCCCCCCGACTTTCTTTTCGGACCGGTGTGGACCTTCCTTTACCTCCTGATGGGCATTTCGCTGTTCCTGATCTGGAAATCACCTTCAGCCCCGGTAAAAACCAGGGCACTTACGGTTTTCGGTGTCCAGCTTGTGCTCAACTTCGCCTGGAGTTTTATCTTTTTTCATTTTAAACTGCCGGGATGGGCCTTTGCCGAAATTCTACTGGTCTGGTTCAGCATTCTGCTGATGATCCTGACCTTTTTCCGCATCAGCAAAATGGCTGCTTTTCTTCAGCTTCCCTATTTGCTGTGGGTGAGTTTTGCGGCCGTGCTGAACGGAAGCATCTGGTATTTAAACTAAAAATCATGAAAATAAAATCAGGGATACTCTGTTTTGCATTGCTGGGAATGCTTTCCTGTCAAACAGGGAATAACAAAACGAAGGAGGTTGCTGAGAAGCCCGCGCTCGGGGAGATCACCATTGCCCGCCTGCAAAAAGGCTATGCGGAAGGCCGTTTCAGCGTTGTCACGGTGGTGCAGGCCTTCCTCGAAAGAATAGATTCCATCGACCGCCACGGGCCCTGCCTCAATTCTGTGATCACCCTGAATCCCGACGCCCTGGAGATCTCCGCCCGGCTTGACCGGGAACACGCAGCCGGAAAAACCCCGGGTCCCCTTTTCGGGATCCCGGTCATTCTCAAAGACAACATCGACACCCACGACAAAATGCCCACCACGGGCGGATCCCTTGCGCTGAAAAACTCCTTTCCGCTGGCCGACAGCCGGGTTGCTGAAAAACTACGGGAAGCCGGCGCCGTCATCCTCGGCAAATCAAACCTGAGCGAATGGGCGAATTTCCGCTCCTCCTTTTCATCCAGCGGCTGGAGCGGGGCCGGAGGACAAACCAAAAATCCCTATTTCCTCGACCGCAACCCCTGCGGATCAAGTTCCGGATCGGGGGCGGCCGTTTCGGCGGGTCTCTGCGTGGTAGCCATCGGCACCGAAACCAATGGCTCCATCGTTTGCCCTTCCAACAACAACGGCGTGGTGGGGATCAAGCCTACCGTAGGACTGATCAGCCGTTCGGGAATCATTCCCATTTCGTTTACCCAGGACACCCCCGGACCCATGGCGTGCACGGTGACCGATGCAGCGATATGCCTGGGAACCCTTACCGGCATCGATAGGGCCGACTCCAAAACCCTGCTGTCGGCAGGCCATTTCCTGACCGATTACACCCCGTTTTTGAAAAAAGACGGGCTGAAAGGCAGGCGGATCGGTTTGCTCCGAAGCGCCATGGGCTTTCATCACCGGGTCGATGCCCTCATGGAAAAAAACGTGGAATGGATGAAAAGCCAGGGAGCGGAAGTGATTGAACTGAAGGATGTGCTTGACCCCGCGGTGGAGGGAGCTTCCCTCGAAGTGATGCTGTATGAGTTTAAAGACGGACTCAACAACTATTTCGCCTCCCTGGGAAAAGATGCCCCTTTGAAGAGTCTGCAGGACCTGATCGCTTTCAACAAAACCGATTCGGCCGAACTTTTTTACTTCGACCAGAAACTGCTGGAGCAGGCCGGTAAGAAAGGAAATCTTTCCTCGCCCGCTTACCTGAAAGCGCTGAAAACCATGCTCCGGGGAAGCAGGAAGGAAGGCGTGGACCTCCTCATGGACCGCTACCGCCTCGATGCTTTGATACTGCCCACCGGAACCCCGGCCTGGAAAACCGACCTGGTCAACGGCGACCTTTACCTGGGCGGAAACTCTTCCTGGGCAGCCATTTCGGGCTACCCCTCCATCAGCCTCCCCATGGGGATGATCGACGGACTTCCGGTGGGCATCTCCTTTTTCGGAAGAGCCTGGAGCGAACCGGTATTGATTGAAATGGCCTATGCCTTCGAACAGGGAACGAAAGCGAGGCGGCAACCCCGGTATCTGAAAAACTGATTGTGATGAAATACACGGTACGGAAAAAGCAGAACAATTCTAAAATGTGTTTTGTATGCGGGCTGGAAAACGATTTTGGTCTGAAAGCCTCTTTTTACGAAACGGAAAACGGGGAGCTGGTAGCCCTTGTCACGCCCACGGAGCAGCACCAGAGCTACCCCGGGCGCATGCACGGAGGGGTGGCCGCCGCCATCCTCGATGAAACCATAGGCCGGGCGGTGGACCACGGAAAGAAGGAACCCTTGTGGTGGGTCACGCTTGAGTTGACCACCAAGTTCAGGAAACCCATCCCCCTGGGGGAGGAGCTGAGGATCGTGGCCCGGGTGGTGCGCGACGGGAAACGCTTTTTTGAGGGCAGCGGTGAAATTCTCCTTCCGAACGGGGAGGTAGCGGTTTCGGCTCAGGGGAAATACATGAAAGTGCCTTTTGAAAAGATCACGGCCGCCGAAATGACCGACAGCGATTGGTTTTATAAGGACGATCCCGGCGATCCGGAAAAAATAGAAATACCGTCAACCCATCAATAAACAGATTAACAACCACAAATTTCAGGGAGGACCATTATGAATAGAAACGTTCACAACAATGCATCATCGGGCGCCGTATATGCTTTCGGCATGATAGGCGCGGCCATTTATTACATTTCCCATGCAGCGGGTTTCTGGATGGGCGTGCTCGGATTTTTAAAAGCCTGCGTATGGCCGGCATTCCTGGTTTATCAAGCGCTGAAGCACCTGGGGATGTAAATCAGGTGAACGGCCGGAATCCTTCGGCAAAGCTTTTCACTTCGAATTCGATCACCGAATACCGGGCCAGCCCGTGGATCACATAGGGGTCGTCCTGCATGAAACCCAGGGCTTCTGCTTTTGAAGCCGCTTTCATCAGGATGAAGCCTCCCGTGCGGGGGATCTGCGGTCCGGAGCAGATGGTGATTCCCTTATCATACAGGGTTTTCAGAAAAGCCCGGTGGGCTGGCAGGTACAGGTCAACCTCGGGGATGGGTTTCAGGTAAACAGAATGAAGGGCGAACATAGGCTTTGGGTTTGTGCAAAGATACAAAAGGACGGGGAGGGAAAAACCCTCTTTCCGGTCCCGTTTCCCGCCTGTTTTCTGCTGAATTCGAAAAACTTATCAACAAAACACTGTCTAAATTTTAGACACTTCAGATTATCGCTTTTTTCATATCTATTTGTAATCCATTTGTTTAAGTTTGCGGCATGGTATTTGTCAGGGCAAACACCGCCCCTGTTTTTCTAAATAACTAACTTCCAGGTTTTTGTTAATTCCGAATATTAATTTCAAATTTGTGATACCAATCCGGAAGGGTTCTTTCCGTGTAGCGGAGAGCGGTTTTGCATAAGTTTTTCAGTCCGGCTCCGCTCCGGCAACCATGAAGGGGAGGAGAAAAGAGGCCGGCAGGCCTTAATGGATGAGTTGAGTGTAAAGGTTTAAATATTTAAAATAGAAAACAATGAAACTTGAACGAATTATTGATAATCTAAATTCTTTTGAGAAAAACTCATTCTTGAAGATCATTGATGGCATTATTATCGATAAGCCAAAAAATTCTCATGCCATTGAAAAAATTTTAACGGATTCCAATAGAGATTTGAAGAATATGGATAACATAAACATTTCAAGAGTTTTTTCTTTGGTGGAAGACGAATTTATTGAATATATAAAGGAGGAATTTATCATTACATCCTCTCAATTTGATATACTTACGGATATAATATCCAGAGATGGAAACTGTATAATGAAAAATGATTGGTTTGCGAGACTTTATGAGAAGGAACTATCCATTTTTAATAAAAAACTTAAAGAGTTTCAAAAAACAATTGAAGATGAGAAGGCGGATTTGAGTGAACAGAGACGAAGAGATTATAAAATTTATCTTTCATGTCTAAACACTGCATATTGCAATGATGATGAAAACAACCTGGAGCGAAAAATTACCATGGATGAACAATCTATTTTAATCACATTATCCAATGAACTAGGTTTATCACAGGAAGAGGTTAAACTGATTAATTACCTTATCATTCCTGTCCAGAAACTTGATATAGAAACCGTAATTAATGAATTGAAATCAATCGGTGTTGTTTTTTACTCGAAAAAGACAAGTACAATCTATGTTGCCGATGAGGTTGTACGACTTCTGCGTAAAGTTAGAGGGAAAGAAGTTGCTGATAAATTTTTCAGACGCATACTTCGTTTGTTGCGAGAGCCCCAGATAAATTTAGTATGTAAACAGCATGGAATAGATTGGCGCCTTTCAATAGACCAAAAAATCAAAGAAATAATCAGTAAGGGGATTTCACTTTCGGGTATGCTTATGATGGACTTACATAAAGAAGGAACAAAAATTACTGAAAAGAAAAAATTCATTCATGATTTTTGTGATAAAAGTTTAAAAATATCACCAGCATTAAAAGGCAGTTTAATTGAAGAAAAAATAGCAAACCTTATAAAATATTTTGAAGAGATTGAGCGCGATGAAAAAATCGGCATTTCAGTGGATGGCTATGAAAAAATGCTCGTCGAAATGGGTGAAGTTTTACCCGGGATCAACCAAAAATTGAAAAACGAGTTTGAACTTCAGGAAGAACAAGTATTAAAAAGCGGCTACTTACTTGATTATAACATCAAACCACGCGATATACTTGAAATTGTTACTGAAAAAGACCTTGATGCTTTTTGTCAAGCCAAACAAATAAAAACAAGGGGTGATCTTATTCTAAACATTTTAGATGCGTATAAAGATGCAGAAAACCTCTATCTTGAAAATTATGAGAACATTGGATTTCGAAACCTTTTCAACCTTAAGGAAAATGGATTAATTATCAAAGAAGCAGATTTGGGAGTCAAGTTTGAAGAGCTAACAAAAAAAATATTCTGCAGTCTTGGATTCAATGTTGATGAAAAATTGCGCAAAAAATTAAATACAGCCAAGGATAAGATAGACATCTTAATAAACCTTGGCAATGACGATTTGATTTTAATTGAATGCAAGACCATTAAAGAAAGCGGGTATAACAAATTCAGTTCCGTTTCAAGACAACTTAAAGCATATACTGAACTTGCAAAAATCAATGATTACAAAGTAATAAAATCACTTCTTATTGCACCGGATTTCTCAGATGACTTCGTCAAGGATTGTGGACTTGAATATGAGCTGAATTTGTCCTTGATTACTGCGTCCACTTTAATTAATATTTTGGAGGGGTTTAAGAAATCCAAACATAAACTGTTCCCGCATAATTTGTTAATGCGGGATGTGTTAATTCAGGAAGAAAGAGTATTGAAAGCGATTGACAAATAAAAAATCTTCAAAAATAATTGAAAACAATATTATATCGATCCTTGCCGAATATTTTTGTTTCTTATATCAAAAAAGAGAATTAGGAATGGTTTATAATAAATATCAGGTTAACTGCAATGTTAAAATTTTGTATTCCTAATTGGATTAAAATGCGGGTATTATCGGTTAATGGCGTTTTCGAAAAGAGGAGTGTGTATAAATAAAAAACAAGAACAATGAAACATATCCCGGGTATTTCCATCATGGTTTTGGCATTCCTGATTTTCCTGTCGGGATGTAAGAAAAAGAGCGAAGACAACGTTCCGGTGATCCTGCCCGACGAAATCGCATATACCGACCTCATCCCCGATACCACGGTTACATCGGTCAGACGTTGGATTTCGGTGTATGGTGACGCAATCCCGATCCCATCAGATTCCTCGGCCTCCGTTTCCCTTGACCTGGATCAGGATCTTGTAAATGATATTAGTCTCGGGGCTTACACTTATTATAATTTTGTAAGCGCAAGCAATCCCGGGGCAAATTATAATTATTATGCCGGAGTAGCCATGCTTGACGTGAAGGATTCCATTGCTTTCGGCGAGATCGCCTGTTACGAGTACCGGGTTGCAAAGCCCTTCCCGTTGGACTCGGTCATTTCCGACAGCTCCCGGTTTGGCCGATCCTGTATCCTGTATTCCCGGGGCTCCTTCCCTACCTGCAGCATTTACGCGCCCAATGGGGATACTTATCTGGGATTTAAATTATTCAGGAACGGAGGATGCCGGTATGGCTGGATACAGATCAGGTTTGTTTCCATGAGCCTGACCATAAAAGCTTTTGCCATCAACCGGACCCTTAATAAACCCATCAGGGCCGGACAGAAGCAATAAAGATTCCCGGAAGGGCAAAATCCGGCCCGCAAAAACCAGCCCTGGCGTAAGCTGTCCGGCGGAAGGGTAAGGAAATAAGGGATATACAGGGGGGTGTTGTCGAATAGGTAAAAATGAAAGCGACTGTAACATATAGCATTATTTGTATTCTTTTGATCCAACTTCTAAGCAGTTGTAGTATTATGGGCCAGATGTAACATCCAAATATATTATCCAGGTCTGCGAACCTGGAGTCATAAATTCTCCCTATTTTTGAAGCAAGCCGGCAAAAAACTGAGACCTATGAGAAGAACCCTGTTAACGACTTTTTCGCTGCTCACCGTAAGACGTTAAATGCAACTTTAAGAAATTGCAAACATTCCTAATTTTCTCAGATAAACGCGATTAAATGAATTCTGAAAAAAATATTCCATTTCAAACGATAGATTGGACCTCAATTCCAAAAATTGAATATCCCGGAGAAACCGGAAAAGCTTTTTGGCAAACGGTTCAATTTCCGGGATTAAGAATTCGGATTATCGAATATTCAAAGGGTTATGTTGCTGATCACTGGTGTCAGAAAGGACATGTGGTGCATTGTCTGGATGGTGAATTTGTTTCCGAACTTAAAGACGGAAAAAAATTTATTTTAGCAAAGGGATCAACATATGTTGTTTCAGATGATTTAAGTTTACACCGTTCGATATCAGAAAATGGAGTTAAATTGATGATTATAGATGGTGATTTTTTAAATTTATGGATAAGGAAATAAAAGTCATACAGCGGGGAGAAGCGTTAGGGTTCATTAAAAATCAATCAGCTCAATAATTTTAACAAACAATCACAGAAACATTATGAAACGAGAAACAAGTATTTCAATCTTCGCAATTTCGATCATTACAGGAATATTATTGTTTGCAGCTGGTTGCAAACAGCATGATAATCCTGTTGTTGTCCCGACCACTGTCGCGGATATAGACGGTAACGTTTATCATACCGTTACCATCGGCACTCAGGTTTGGATGGTGGAGAACCTGAAAGTTACCAGGTATAACGATGGTACCGCAATACCATATGTGCCGGATAGCGCTGATTGGGTAGCTTTGAAAACGCAGGGTTATTGCTGGTACGGCAACAATGCGTCTGCAAATAAAAACAGCTACGGCGCCCTTTACAATGGGTATGTTCTCAGTTCCGGGAAAAACATTGCTCCTGTGGGCTGGCATATTCCCGCTGATTCCGAATGGACCATTTTAACAACCTGGCTTGGAGGGGAGAATGTGGCTGGCGATAAATTGAAGGAAGCAGGCTCAGCACACTGGAGTATCATGAATGTCAGTGCAACCAATGAATCAGGATTTACTGCACTTCCCGGGGGATACCGTGGCAGTTTTGCGAAATTTGCCGGTATGGGAAGTGTCGGTTTTTGGTGGAGTTCAACCCCGTATGGTTATGGTTTCCTGTACAGATATATGTATGATAATGACAGCAGGGTCGAGTCAGGTAATATCAATAAAGAATGGGCTTATTCTATTCGTTGCATCCGTGATTAAAATACTTTTTAACCATGTACCCGGTATGGATTGAATTTAGAATTGGCTTTCTTAAATTTATTTGTTTCCAGACCAAACCATTGTTTTGCGGTTTTTACATGAGGAAATAAAAGCCATAAAGCGGAAAGGCGTTACCTGCAAGGCAATGAAACCAGGCATTGCGGTGATAATCCAAGTAATTTCCGCACATATTGCGGATTAGGTTAGAACCATGAAAAACAAACCGGCGGAGCGGCACCAATTATTTTTAAAGATGAAATCAATTAGTTTTTGTTTTATATTTTTTTTGTTGGCTCATATTGTTCCCGGGCAAAATTTCAGAGTCGGGATTGAAACAGATTATGGTAAAATCTATAATTTAAGGAAAGTGTTTCATTCATCTGATCTAAGTGTTAATAATTGTCTTGTTGGTTTGTGCCTTTCATATAGCATCCCGGAGACCTATTTCGTCCAGAACTTAAATATTGTTTTTCAAAGAGCCGGAACAGATTCAAAATCAATAGATTTCATTCAGATTCCTGTTGGAATGGATATCGTACAAGGAAAAAAAGTTCAGGGAATTATTGGGGCAGGTTGGATATTATCATATTTGTTTTATCATTCAACGAATATTTATCAGGATTTTATCGATTATCACACCGATTTTCAATTGGGCGGATATTTTAAAGTGGGAATAAAACTTCGCTTTCATGAATCATGGGATGTAAGTTTAAAAGGATCCTCGAAACAGAATTTACACCGCTTTATAAGGAATCAAGTTTCGATCATTTTGGAGGAAGTTCATATTCTAATCAAAGGTGCTATGGTTTTTCAATAAATTTAGGCATCAATTACACAATTACAAAAAAGAAAAAAATGGTGTTAACATGCCCGTAAACCCAATGATGTCAAATGTTTTCAGCTGAGTGAACGTAATTTCGGCACATGATTTTACAGGCCAAACGGTAAACCCAAAACTCAAAAAACACAAAAACACGGTGTTGTGTATTCAACGGAAACATGAAAATCAAACAACATGAAACAAAAAGGATTTTTTACCGCAAACATCAGGTTTTACTTTACAAGGATTCTCATAAGCTGATATGGAAAAATTGTTTGCGCTTGACCACATCCTGCTTTGGGTTGACAAAGATGCCCCGGAGATGGAGTTCTTTAAAGAAAATGGTTTTACCGGTATAATCTCCGGAAGTCATTCCAGCCAGGGAACCTCAGGGAAATACCTTTTCTTTTTGAATTTTTATATCGAATTACTATACATTTCTGATCCCGTGGAAGCATATGCAAATATTGAAAAATTTGGCTGCAATTACATGGAGCGCTCAAATTGGAGATCAAACCACGCATCTCCTTTTGGTTTGGCGCTGAAAATGGAAACATTTGATAAAGAAAAGGTCTTATTTGATTATACAGAATATAAAGCCGGATGGATGAAGGACGATGGTTTGCTGATGGCAGATCACAATAAAAATTTGTCAGCACCCCTTGTTTTTGTACTTCGTCCAAAAATGGAATTTCCATGTTATCATTCTATGGACGAGATGCGAATGGATCATAAACCCGAGGACTTTAAAAAAAATCATATCCATGAGAATGGGATTGAAACACTGACATCATATCATGTTTATTTAAATCCCGAAGTTGAAACATCCGGTCTGGTCAATTGCTTAAATACGGGTGGAATCAATATTTTAAAAGGAGATGAAAATCGTATTGAACTCATTTTTGACCATGGAATCAACAATAAAGAAATTGATTTCAGACCGGGACTTCCATTGATAATAAAATATTGAATTGTATGTTTTCGGCCCATCTGTTTTGCGGGTTTTTTGACAGGGAAATAAAAGTGATACAGCAGGTAAAAGGAGATAAGGACAACCCGGATTGAATAATGAAGATACCCTTGGTATATCCCGAAATGCCGGACACATTTTATGCTATGAAGCATTTTTTGGCGGTAAGCATTAAGGACGGTGCATTATTTAAAAGATCTTTCCCAACGGTGAATGACAAATGACCCAAATGAATGTTTATAAAAACGAATCAAGGATGCTTAAATCCGGATAGAGTAAGCAATAAATTAAGTTAAACCAGAATGAAAACAAAAGCATTTAGCGCGGTTACCACCATATCAATGGTGTTAACCCTTACGATAGCAGCGCTCAGCATTATTGGTGTTACAATCACTGGTCTTTATCCGGGGATGGTTGTGTTAATTTTTATGGCGCTGATTCCAATTGCTTCTAAGTTTTACGCTAAAAGGATTAATAGTAAGTCCAATGATTTTCAGAGAAATTATTATGCAACGCTTACTATAATTAATTTGCTCTCAATCCTGGTCGTATTATGGATGACATTTGTGATCCTGGTTGATCGTGTATTTGGTAAAATATTATGACATGGTTGATTGTTATCACACGGCCCACCACAAACCAACTTTCAGTCAGGGAATGTTGGGTACAACGGTGAAGGCAATGGAGTGGTGTTTACGATAATTGGCCGTATTGTTTGAAACAATTTTATTCGTAATAAATTAAAAATATTGAAGGAGATAAATTTATGAGCACATATTTAAATTCCATCATATGGCTTATTGCCGCTGTTTTTATTAGTTTTTCTGTTAGCATGATATTTTCAGGTTTAATAAAGCTTTCCCGGCGTGTTTTTCTGATCCCATACATCACTATTTCCAGTGCATTTCTTTTTGCTTTTTTCTGTTTTAATTTTACTGATCTTAAAGAATTATTAACTACTCATTGGCTATGGGGCTTAATTGCCGGTATTATTGCAGGAGCATTTCTTGTCAGCAATGTATTCTCACAGCCCAACTCACGAACATCGAAAGGATGGAATCTGTTATTTGATATCGTTTGGATGGGTCTGGCTTATGGAATTATTGATGCGCTGTTATTAAATGTAATACCCGTGCTGATAATTTGGGAAACTGTTTCTTCAATTGGGTGGATCGAAACATGGGCGGGTAAAATAATGATCGGTTCTTTTGCCCTTGTTGCGAGTTTACTGATTACATTTGTTTACCATATGGGGTATACCGAATTCAGGAATAAGAAGATGCTTTTAGTGTTATTTGGGAATTCACTGATCACCCTTGCTTTTATTGTTAGTGGAAATCCACTGGGGGCCATTATCAGCCATACTGCCATGCATATTGCAGCCGTTATTCGCGGTCCGGAAACCACCATTCAACTTCCTCCGCATGGGAATAATTGAAGACATTTAATAATGTTCTTATGGATACAATTTTAACAATAGGAGTAACAGGAATGCCTGGTGAGCCTGTCCCGGAGGAAGCCAATGCGTAATAAATGATTATGAACAAGACCTATCAAACAAGCAAATATTATCGGATCAGCTGCTTTTTAATTGCTGCAGTTATTGTAGTTGCCACCTATAATTCATTTATAAAAAACCAGCATATTGCCTATTTGTCGCCCCAAACATTAATGATGCATGTATTGCTCATTTTTATGCTCTGCATAAGATGAATATTAGTTACTATGGCGGAACTTCAACAATAGTTCCTTTGCCTTTAAATATTTTCCAAAAAATGGTTGACGATTCTTACAAAGCATCATATATTCCAGAGCCAAGACATGTAAGACGTTTTTTTGAACGCTCAAATGAGATAGCTAATGAATGTGATAATGAGAAAATTTGGTATGAAAAGCTTACCGAAGAAGCATTAAATTGGTTGTCGGATTGAAAAACGGCCAGTTGGTAACACGCGGTATAGTGAATTGCCGGGCTAGTGCGTATTCGAGCGTTTTAGCCCGTAGCAAAAGTAGCTGTAATTTGACAGGAAAGTTCTCCGCAATCGGCAACTAATCATAGCGCAACCGTTAGTGGGTATAAAATTTGAAAACTTACTTCGTGTCAATTTGCATGTAAGTAACTTTATAGTTACATTTGTCCAAAACTCATTGATTTGGAAAAGATTCGAACTATCGTTGCATATAAACACTACTTCGAGGAATTTCTAGTAAAACAACCCATTAAGGTTCAAAACAAAATATTCAAGATACTCGAAATAATAGCATACCAACAGGTTATCCCTATCAGGTACCTTGAACACATAAAATGTATATTCCGGTCGATCCTGACCCCCCATTCCGGAGCAAGCTGACCCCCCATTCCGGTGATACTGACCCCCTCTGGTTCTGAGAAGTGCTGTTATTCTTCTTTATTTCAATAAGGCATTGAATATC